>Ga0065711_1001881_pt1 | contig 38499 bp, 21 predicted proteins | sample Hoacrofraction12_FD_59098 | JGI IMG/M metagenome (GOLD analysis project Ga0065711, IMG submission 59098) | Hoatzin crop microbial communities from Cojedes, Venezuela - Epithelial fraction 12 v2 (version 2) | ecosystem: Host-associated > Birds > Digestive system > Esophagus > Crop | place...
TTTTTTTTTTTTTTTTTGTGATAGACTTGGTTTATGGTGAGCACTATCGTGAATAACCATCACGACTGAGATCTCTATCATGAGTTTAAAAAAAAAATTCCAAGAGGAAAGATCCTATTTAATTTCTTCTATGTCTGTAAAGTTATTGCTCATTGCATACTTTTGATAGAATTAATAGAGTAGAACTGCTGAACTAGACGGGACGAAAAGCTCAAACACCCAACTACCAATCTCATGAACAATTCAGTCCCATAGAGTGATCTGTTGTACACCTGTGATTTACAAGTGGATGACAGTCCTTGAATTCTCCATCTGTGCCATAAAGGGTGTTCCTAGAAGGTTTTCCTAAGTCTTGTTGAATGTTATCTTGGAAATTTTATGAGACTCTGATTTCCCTTTCACTTTACATTGTACCTTTTTCTCCCATTAAGAAAGCATTTTGTGATGAACAAAGGTGTTCATAATTGCAGTATCAGATTCAACGAGGGGGAGAAGATCAGTTTCCTATTAAGATCAAAGAAAAGACAGTCTCAGCATAAACATTCAGACTCTGTAGGCTTTATTCTTCATCATCACTGAGTCAAGAGCCACAAGATACAAGCCACCGAGCTTGGATGGAGTGGTTCACAGTTCAGAGAGGATACCTATAGTGGATGTGTAGTTGTGTCCAAGATGACCCAGCGAAGTAATCTGTAGTATGCACAAGGGCTGTAGGCCCCTGTTTACTTCCTAGCAGCCTCCATATCAGCACAAACTTGATCAAGTAATGTCAACCTAGAAAGGGAGTGGAATTTGAACTACTTGGAAGCTATATATGGCTCAAATGCTGCATTTTGGATTTACTCCATGCAGTGGTCCCAGACTTTCCATGAATGAAAGGCAATCTGATATTTTGTAAACATATTTCACATTCTTTTCACTCCACTGGAAGCCTCAGCTTGTGGATGGAACTTCATGGAGATTTAATTGTATCTTTACCTCCATCCTATAGAGAAGCCACAGGTTATTAGACCCGTTGATGTTATTTCAGCTTGTCTGTATTTAAACTCAACAAACAAACAAACCACCCACAGCCTAGGACATAAGAAGCCTGATGAGTCACTAGCATTGTAAATAATTGAAAGATGTCTCTCGTTGCAATAGTTTTATATTCCTTTTATTAAATTACCCTTATTAATGTGTCTAGCACTGTAATATAACATGAAACTGTACAAATACATCCTGTATGTCAACATAGTATGTTACTGTTCTTCAGACTGGGCCCCTTACTAATTGTGAGGTAAATGTGTGGGACGAATGCAACATCTCTGGTTTCTAGTGAATCATTCCAGGTGATGCCGTTCCCGTATAGAGTAGCTTAGACTATATCTGGGTCACCGGGTTATTTTCTGGAGTGTGTCAGATAACCCCATTTCCACAGGAAAAAGGAAAATTAATAAGTCTCTTCACTCCAAGCAAGCACTCTTAACAGTTAGTCTTGTATTTGTGGGTATCTGCTACCCCATCCACCTGCACTGCTAAACTAAAAGAGAACTGTGTCTATAATTGTGTTCTAGAGGCTGATCCTATCCCACTGTCTGAGCTGTGTAATAGCTGCAAATAACAGATTTAATCATACATGTGATACTCTTAGAAGTACTCATGGTGACATGAATGATCAATTTAATGCTAATAAATGTTTTTAATATCTTGATAGTTATAAAACAAAAGGCTTTTTCCCATATTCAGCCAGCAAAAATGGAAGTTGTTATTGGGAGAATGTTTCCACATTATCCTCAAATTAATGCAGTTTTATCATCCAGTTTATAAATGAGTGTTACGAAATACAGAAGCTGTAGAAGCAAATACCCAATTTGAAGGCAACTTTCATATCCATGTTTCTTCTCTGTTGTCCAAATGGGTCTTGTCCTTCATTTCTGTTATGATTTTTGAAGCTCTGTTGATGTTCTTTGTAGGGCAATGGGATACTATCAAGGTTGGCATGAACAAAAAGTGGAAAAAATTCACTAAACATTTTCACTACAATATTTACTCATGTTTGGAAGATGTTGCTATTTATGTATAATAACTAGATTAGAATATAACAAGACAATGGCACTATTCATTTTTCCTAAAAACATCTTGCTGGAGAGCATGTGGGTAAAGTTTTCCATACATTGTAAATATGTGTGTTCTGCATGCGACCAGTTTAGATTGTGCAAAACTTGTGAATTTTTTTTTGTTAAAGCAAAGTAGGAATTTGTGAACTAAGCAAGATATTTAAATTTTTGAAGTAATGAACATTTGTGGATGAAGGTACAGGAGTTGCATACAATTAACAGTGTTATGGAGAAACAGAAATTTCTCCTACAGTGAAAACAAGTAATAATACTTTGCCCTGTAAGCACACTGTTAGGAATTAAAATTGGGTGAACAGTATGGATAATCATAATTGAACAAGGAATATAATAACAGTTGAACAAGAAAATACATAATTCTAAAATTTGTCTTCCCCCCAAATATTTGAGTATTGTAAAACTTTGGAGTGTTTTAATTAGATGTAAGCAGTAGAAGAACAAGTACAAGTTGAAATGAAGTTTGGAGGTAGTTCTGTGCCTGGCTAGGCTATAGGTGAGCAGAAATCTCATTTCTTCCAATATTTGAATTATTACAGGAAGCCCCATCTGACAAGAAAATGAAAAAAGTGGGAAAATAGACAGGAAAGTGTTGGAGTGCTGTAAAAAATTCAGGAGAAGATTTATCTTCTCATTTTCTATTTTCAGTCGCTGTGAGTAATACATAATGAGGTTATCTCTGTATAACACTAATCAACACAAAAATAGTGACACGAGACTAAAGGTGAGGAAGCAGCAGATGGTAGTGCTGATGGAGGATTTTTCCAGGCTGTAAAAGCAGAAAAGACTTCTACTGGCTTGGAGATTCGTGAAGGGCAGTTGCTAATGATGATGTCAGTGGTACACTTTGTGAGGACGAAGACAACCATTCAGCTTCTTGCAGACTATATTGGGTTAAAGGGGTAGACTACCAATCAACCTCTGTTAGCATGTGTCAGCAGCAGGCAAAAAGTGGAAAAGGTCAAAAGGCCAACAAACCTTAGGCTGTGTTGGAGAGCATAGAGTACCTAGCAGGTCAGAACTGCAGGTTTAGAGACCGTCTAAACATCTATGAGGTAATGATTTCTGTAAGGCATACATGTAGTCTACTTTGTATACTTCGAATCTGAACCTCCTCATTGTCATGTACAGCCTATTTTTATCAATTTTCTTCCTGAGATTAGATTAAGTGTCATTCAGAGCATTCAGGATGGCTAAGAACCAAAGGGGACACCAATTGCTTTCCATAAAGTGCAATCCAGAAATTGAACACAATAAGGGAGAAAAATAGACACTTTATCTACATCTACATCACTACATCTCTAGCGAAAGCATTCAGTATGCAAACAGGTTTTATCTAAAAAAGCTGACAATTGTATAAAGTTCCAATTAGTCATTTAGAAACAGTGAGAAAACAGTAATAAATTGGATGCTGTAATGCCTTAGTATAAACTGAACAAAAAAGATGGATTGATGATGTAAGAGATGGTAGTATATACAAAGGGGGAAGTACAACCTTCTAAAAAAAATACAATTTCTAAGTGGACGGGACCAGAGTAAATAATATGGATTATTTTAAGAACAGTAAATTAGGAACAAAATCTTAAAAAAAATTGAAAAAGGCAGGAGAATGTCGGGATACTGTTATGTAGATAAAAAGACAGAAAGACACGCAATGTGCTTGGAAACAGTAATGTGGGTGACAGGAAGTGTCCAGTTATTGACTGCTCAAACACCTCACCCAAACACAGTTTAAAGGCAAGAAAACAGTGCGAATACTGATATGTTGTGAAAAGACCCATAGGACTCTAGTAAGAAAAGATTAGTATCTTGCTTTGCAGTGTGCCCTTCCAGGGATAAGGCATCACCAGTAGCAGTTTCCTTTTTATGATTTAAGGATAGATGTTATTTCAACTTTCTGCAGCTAAATATATAATCTGCATAGCAATCTCTTCAGGTTTGATCACCAGTCTCAAGTACTTTGTAGATTGATAGTCTTCTCAGAAGATGATCCTCTTGTAATAAAAGATTAAACTCTTATAGCTGATGTTAATTTATTTAGAACTTTAGAAATCTAATTGTGTATTTTATACTAGGGTAAGTGATTCAGAGTAAAGATCAGTATTTGAAGCTGAAAGGAGGCAGAAAAACCTCTCTCATAGAAATGTTAATTTTGTGGGCCTCTCTTCACTGTTGGGTGCTCTTTTGCACTTTAAACATGTGTAAATGCCACTGAATGCATGGCTTTCTGAATATGGGTCTGGTTTTACACCAGTTTAAATCATAACAGAGGTTAGCCTGATACATTGCACACTTTTAAAAAGGGCTAAGAACAAAGACTGGATGGGAATCTGAAAAGGTTAGAGGAGTTGCACAGACAGCACTGTTACAAGAGACATCTCAGGTAGCAAGAGGATTTCCCGGGTTCAGGAGACTCGAAAGGTGCTGATTTGCATACTCAAATTTGTGCCAGTCACAGGAAGTGCATCAGATTGACTCCGTAAGGGCAGGGCTTTCATTCTGGAATTATGGCAAAGGTACAGCATCCTAGCAGTTGCTGCCAAAGGGGTTATATCCTAAGAGGGGACTGGGGGAGGGGTGGGAAATAGCAAATTGTTTTGCAGTCGGAGCTTGAAGCAGTACACTTAAACCTGCATTTTATATGGCAACTATATATAAAAGCGTGCAGTTTCATTTAATAAAGAAATATTTGATCTGAGCAGGAGACAGCATACTGTAGTGTGTTATTTAATTCCTGAGAAAATATTTGCAGAAAATTACATATCTCAGCACTGTTTGTTGACCGTTTTGTTGTAACCTGCTGAGTATTGTCATTTCCATAGCCAGTGGGCTGTATTGAATCAGACAGAGGGAATAGGTCATTATAAGAAATGGAGGACTTTCTGCAGACGGTAGATGCTGAAGGAGAAATTTTTCTTCAGATACATCAACAGAACTCTGCTTAACGGAGTCTACATTCAGCTATGATTTGGGCTTTAGCCCTATTTTGCTCTGAAGTAAGATGGCTTGAAAACTATAGACAGCATAAACTAATGTGTGGGTTCACCAGAAAGAATTATACCTTCTACCGGGTTTGTAAAGATATAGGTGTGGAAAATAAGTGTCCTGGTTTCAGAATGCCTTGTTGTTTTTTTTTTAATCACAGCATTCATCAAGAAAGGAAAAGGGTGTTGATTTTATATAAATAAATAAAAATAGGGAAAAGTATATTTCATGGGCATGTTGTGCAAGTTAACTGATATTTTTCTTCACTATCTTGAAAACATTGATGACGGTTTCAAAGATGACTATATTCCTCATTTCAGGTCTTATGAAAACAAAAAACATTAGAAATGGGCTTTAAACACCCTTTTTACTCTTCTGCAATAGAAGTGAAGGGCAGCACTATGGCAAAGGGCAATTTGGAGTCTGCACACAGAGAACCCTTAAATGTAGCATGGACCGTTGAGATTTGTGTAAATGCTATTGTTTAAGGCTGCTTTTAACTCTGAATTAGTTCATCATATCAGCTATCTGCTAGTCACTTTTTCATACTTCTTTTTTGCAACTGTGAGGTCTAAATAAATATAAAAATTAAATATTGACATGGCAGCTGTGTGTTCAACCTTCCCCACTGCTGTAGAAGCTGAAGCCTCAGATGCAGTTCTGTATCCCCTGGATTTTACTTGGGAAGTGCAAGCACCTTTACACAGACCTTAAAGCACATAGCATTTAAGGGAATACAAATATTGTTGAAATAAATGAGTCAAGCTTGTAGAGCATAGTCTCTGTTCTGAATTATAATATCTCAAAAGTTGATTAAAAGTGGTTGTTTCCATTAGTTGCTACTAAAATGTCACCGTATTAGAATTTCTACCTGTACAGAAAAAAAAAAAGGGAGTGTGGAAACAAATGATAACACTTCTAGAAGTGAAGTAATTGTGTGTAATTACATTGTGTCACATTTTCTTTGTGGGACATTTAATAAGGTCACATAAGATGCAAGTTGATGCTGAATTCTGTTCATTAATTATGCACAGCACTTAGCCAATGAATTGTTTTCTTCTTTCACATTTTTTCCATTTTAAGGAGAATACTATTTAGATGTATCATTTTACATTACTGTAAAACCATACCTCTTTGATAGAGTCTGACTGAATTCAGGTTTGACTTAATGAATTGTAAATTCTTTTCCTACATATTATAGATAGTGATTTGAAGTGTGTATCATTGGCTTGCTTTGCACTTAGTAGTTGTTATTCTGTCCTTCTCTTCAATAGTATCTTCTGCTCAGCATAAAGATTTTAATCTAGGACTTCATTCATGGTTTTTTCCTAGCATAGAGGTGCGGATTATCTGTCTTTCATGCACACTTTAAGGAGAAGAAAATTCTGTGATGAGCGTGTGTGAGTGTCTAGAGTTCAGAAGTCTTCCTCACATTTCAACAGAGGTGTACGGTAGAGAACAGGAATTGTGTCTCCTAGTCATCATTATGGAGGACACCTTCTTTGCTATAGCAGCTGTCTCCTAGCCCGTTGATAAAACCAGTTTGTTGTTCACTTTCAAAAGAATATCATTAGATGAAAGCAGCCATTTTTATGTGTTGCCGTTGGCACACAAAAATAGATATTTTCAGCTGAACATCTAGTTGTAGGCTCCTAAAGCTATGTCTGTGAAAGACCAAACCTGTAGCTGGCCAGCAGAAGGTACTACACCTTCCTGTAGAAAGGATTGCTCTTGTCACTGGCATTGGCTTGGGCATGGAGGGCATTGTAGAGATTCTTATTTCTGTCTGCTTAGGCCCCCTCACATTTGTGTTTTAGGACGTAGTAGTCCACATTAGGTTGGACACGTGCTGTGGGAGAGGAAGGGGATTGCCTCATGTCTAGTCCTTGCACATTTAGGCTACTGACTTTTTACTGCCCCCACATTTCCAGTGTTTGCCAACGGCTAATTAGCAGCATTTGGCATTAATTCTACAAAAGTTTCCCCAACTCCCAGACAGATTATTCCTGATGAGGGTATGAATTATCAACACATAGGAGGTTTGGCAGGAAGTGACTGTAGCTGCTCTTGCTGAATTTAGGAGTGTGTATACCCTTTAGTCTTGCACTACAGTGACATTCGGTGACCTCCCTCATGGAGAAGCTCTGATTTTGGGAGACTCCAAATGTGAATAGAAGGGGGCCTTCCCATCTCTTACCCAAGGAAATAATTAACATTTCTTTATTTATAGGTATTATCAATCTTTGCTCTGAAGTATTAAGGTATTGTTGCATTCTCAAGTCAAAGGGAGAAAAACTCATACCTTTTCAAAGCAACAAAGGAAGAACAGTCACAACAGCAGAGCATAGCATTTTAGTTAAAGAGCATTTTATTTTCTGCAGTGTTAAGAATGTGCCTGTCAAGGGTGACACATGCAAATTTCCAAGTAGGTGTCAATGATATATTGGCAAATTTTTACATCAATTTTTTTTGTTGTTTTTTTACCATATAGAGCATTTTAATGTGATGTGTTTTCCTCTTTATAAAAATGTCGTTGTGGTGTAATCCAGATCACACACTTGCAATTCCTGGCAGTATATCTAGTAGTAAAAAATTGTTTAGGATTAAAAAGTAATGGATGGTATCAGCAGAGCTCCCTAGCCAATAGACAGGGAATGAACATTCACACATTTTACAGATTCACTGCACCTGCAAGATTTCATCATCTGTGCCTAAATCACCAGGAACAGTAGAAATACTGGAATCAAATGTGTAGTGGAATATGAAAGCATTAAGGGATGCATAGTATGCTTACATAGTACTCCTTAATAGAGAGGAACCACTCACTAATCCAAGAAACATGACTGCAGGGCAGCAGCAGGCTGACCCACAGCAGACAGACAATCGGGTTTATCAGTAAAGCCAGAGTGGAGCCGGAAAAGGAAGGCTGACATCCAGATGCTGGTGATACGGTCATCCTGCTCAGACTTGGGCATATGGGTCCTGCATCTGTCAGTGTTACACCAGCAGTTGGTTCCCAACCTTGAGCAGATTCTGTATTCCCAATGAGTTAGAGATCCCAGCCAGCACAGTCACTGGGTGGAAAAGCCAAGTCTTCTGAAGCAATGTTGTTATGTTTGAAAGGCCCATTTAGGTCAAAAGATGTCCTGTGAGATTGTATGAGGCCTCTTCCCATGCATGACAAAATTGTGATGCATAAGGTTTTTTCTCCTTATGTGGGCATATAAAAAGCAGTGACACAGTGAGGAAATGACAGCATTTTTTTAAATGCCAGAAGAAAAAGAATCCATCTGAAAGGACTGGATATTACAAGTGGTTTTTCTCACATCGAAAAGAAACTTCGATGTAGGTTCCTAAGTCAGCCTTGATCTCCAGAAATCCTGATATAACTTCTCTTTAGTAAAGAAGTTCTCTTGCTATATTGTCCCAGTTTCAAAACCTTGTGAAGGCCAAATGCATTCATGCCACACAGAGCAATCTCAGGGAGTGAGAAAATCCTGTGACAGACACGAGGGCTTCCGCCTGCCCTCTCTCCTGATATTTTCTCCTTCAGCAAAGTTCTTTATCTGATACTACTTTTGACTTGTATACGCTAATGGGAGGGATGTCTTTCAAGGAGTTTAAAGTAGAAGTATGCATTTAAGAATGACCCCTCAACACCAAGAAGCATCACAGACACTGTAGGACTGAGAAACCTAACACATTCACCTCTTTTACAGGATGAAGGTGTAAAAGAACTTGGAAAGGAAGCTTAAACCATCTTCTTTAATTTCCTGTAATCCACTTCAGAGGTAGCTGTATGCATCAGTGGAGCATTTACTTCTTGCCTGACTTAGATCCTTAAACTACGTTCACTATAAACATTAAGTGGTCAAAATACCGGAGCTGAATTTACCCTTGAATACACTAGATAGATATTTCTTCACAGAGAGAGAGGAGTAGATTGTGAACGTGAACACAAGCTGCTTTTATCAGCTCTCCTCCACAGCTTTGCTTGTATGTTTTTATTTTGAAAACTTTTGGTCAATTCTTTTTAATATAGAATTCCTATGGTATATAGGGATTATTGGGAGCTGATCTTATAAGTCTGTAGGGCTGCAGAAGTCTTCTCTATTCTAAAAGAGTGATACTGGAAGGATTACCGACAGTGAAGCATGTACTTCATAGCTCTTTAAATAAAAATATGGCAGTCCTTTAAAATAAATAGCCAATAATTATTAATTCATTTAGCTGGTACTATAAAAATGTTGGTCACTTGGAACTAATATGGCTTAACATGCTTCTACCTTGGGGATTTCATTGCATTTTAGCAATTATGTACATTTATTTTAAAGAGTTGTTAATAACAACAACAATAATACTTCTCTAAAAGGTGTGATTTTATGAAGTGTGTTTTCAATATTAACCAGTGCTTATATCGATTGGCAGAAGATAGGTTTGGGGTTTGCTTTAGATAGAAATGCTTCAAAACATAAAAATCAGGAATATAAGAGGAAGACAAGGTACAATGCCCACATTTTATTATTTTAGCCCACTAAGACATGGGTAAGTCATGTCTTTATAAACTTCTCTTGAGATAAAAAAGGACATAAAATTAAAAATAGAAACAAAAATTTCCTCCACTCCGTTTGCTTTTTCTGTACCATAAGAGAGTTCCTTTGTATTTTGTTTAGTTTGTTGTTAATATGTCTAGTACTTTGAACATTAGTTAATTGATTGTCCTGCTGTGATTTGTGACATAGTATTTTAGAGGTGTCACAGGTGTCTATCACCATAATCTTATTTCCTACAAAGCATTTTATGCATTACTTGAGGAATAAGTACTTCATATTAGAAAAAAAGGAAAATAAAAATGTGGAGGTAATTCCCCAGAAAATCTAGTGCTGGGAAGTTTTGAAACCCTTAAAAAAATGTTCTGCATAATTATTTTGCTGGTTGTGGTATTTCATTAAACTGTATTCATTCCTGATATTTCTTACTACAGACAAATTTTATCTTTTCTGGCAGAAACACTTCATTTAATCCAAACCACCTGTGATGTCTGGGGCATGTAGAAGGCTAACTTTAGAAACAGAAGGCATTTGACAACTATGGATAGTTTTTGTTGTGAATTACTCATTAGAGTAAGTTTTCTCTCTTTCATGACTGTAGCAGAAGCATAGAAGTTAAACCTAATTCCCTAGAACTAGATTTTGTGAGTGTCCCCCACATCGAAAGAGCTCAAACTAACATGAATTTTATGAGAATAATTTAAGGGGAGGGCGAATAATTTTTTCCTGATTAATGTTGAAGCCAATATATTGATAAATTATTACTTTCATTAAAACTTTAAGTGATGTTATTTAATGATTATTCAACTACTCTGTGCTTTGTTCATTCTAGCTGATGTATTCTACAGGCACTCCAAGGAAAGGCAGACCTGAATACCTTTGTGTTTCACTCTGTCCTGTCAGGCTGAAGATTCAGATGTGAATCTTCTTGGTAGTCACTGTTCAAAATAGGAATATTAACAGAAAAGCAGTAGTGAACAGTGCAGATTGTACTAATAGATAAAAAAACTGGCAGGAATACAGAAATTTCTATTTGGCCATCCTGTCCACAGGAAAAAAAGATAGGGCTGTGGAATTCAGCAGATGTTGAAGAGGGCTACATAAAGATACATGCATTCCTTTATGAGCAAAATTGTAGGTTTGTGATCCATTTGTGTGACCTCCTCAGCACCACTCATACTACAAAAGATCCTGAAGTGGAATAACAAGTAAGCTATGTGCCAATGTTCTGATTTTGCTCTCTTTTTCCCTAAATACCGTATATTTTGAAATATTGCTGCAGAGCTAAACCTTTAGGTCACATGTAATAAATTTCTAGCTAATCATCTGAAGTCAAATTCCTCCGTGAACTTTATGCTGCAGGAGCCATGGTATGGAGTTAATGGCATTTTAAAAATTTAGCCCAATTAAAAGATGAGAACACCTAGCACAGTAAATTAATGTAGCATGGAAAACACTGAATACACAGGTTTTGTACAAATAACTGCTGTTTTTACAATACAATACGAAGACCAAAATTTTGTAGCAAACAGACTAGCAGAATGGAAGTCAGAATAACTGAGAAACAAGCCCAGATGCATTCCTCTTTGAAATAAAAAATCCATAATTATTACAAAAGCCACAATTGCAATTTAATAGATTTTGTTTCAGTAGTTCACAAGAATCTAACTGAATTTTTACTCTTAAAGTGAGTTTTTCAGTTACAGAAGAGAGAGGAGGAAATTCAGAGCATATTTTGAGCCAGAACTTTTCAGGATATGGAACTGACTGAATGTACAAAAATGCATTTCAGTGTTTAGCTTAAATTCCAGAAGTGCTACATTCATTTTTCAAAAGTTCTCAAATACAAAAAAACTGAACCCTTCAACCCAAACTCTGTGTTCTACAAGCTTTGTTACATTGTTAGAAATATATAAGCTGGTGGAGGTCCTTGTTCTGCTGAATTTTATGCCGCTGAAATTTATGACAACATCTAAGTGGAAGTTTACTTCTCTAACTTGTAATGCTTTGTTAAAAAGCAAGAAATGTCATCCACTGTGTGAACCTCACAAATGCAAGTAATTCAGTCCTGTGGCTGCTCTCACTCTTTTTGAAAACAGTTTTATCCACTGACTCCAGTGGATACTCCTGATCTATATCACTGTTAATGAGCAAGAGCTGAAAACTTTGCACTCCGGAGAGTGCGTATTGTCTGTCTGGCCAATCAGTTATGATAAACTTGTTTGGAATTGTGTCCTGTGCTTCAGTTTAACCCTACAGTTAAGTTTATGCTTAACTGAAAAGGTGCTTAAATGATTCTCTTAATAGGTGCATGTAAGCAGAAAAAAAAAATCATAGGAACAATGATTAAAGAAGTGGTATCTGGGACTGAATGCCATGAGCTGCTGAGGGAGAATGACTGAATATGTTCAGGTATTGCAAAAGGCTTTTGCAGAAAAGCATAACAGCTTTCATAATAGGTAGAAAGATTTCCTCCTTCAGATGAAGTACCTCTTTTAAGAATAAGATTATTAATATTTCCCTGTCAATATAACAAAATCATTCATGAAGATTTGTTTATTTCAAGATAATTTCCTTGTTTTATTTTGTGCAAGCATATATTACCCTGATTTCTGCTTTCAAGGAGAGACTTATTGGCTGTTCAGCTCTTTTTTTTTCCTTTTCAGTTTTTGTTGATGTTGTATTTTGACTTCTGTTCATGTGACAATCTTACCTTATACAGCCATTGAGCCATTTGAGATAGGACGTTTTCTAATTACACTAGCTAAACACTCATAGACTGATGTGACTTGAAAAATACCTGCCTGTTGTCATCACTAGGTATTTTTTTTTGTTATTGACAAAGAAGCAATATCAGTACCAAATGAGGTTGTCACACACCTTTCTGATACTATTCTCCTCAAATTGCTTTCTTCAGATACCTTTGCAAATCTAGAAAATATCTTCAGCAAATTTCGTTGACAGTGGAATTATTTTGGGTGTTTGGTTTTTTTTTTTCTTATTGATTTAATCATTTTTCCTGTCTTCTGTGATTTGAAACCTGGAATATTTCAACCAGGGACACTGGAATAACAGTGCTGTTGAAAAAAATGGTTTAAATGTTTATGTTTGATTACTGTCTTTCCCAAAGAACTTTAGCTAGTCACATATTTCTTAGGTCACCAACCTACAAAAAGCCTGAAATACATTCTTAAGTCAGTAATCACTTGCTTTAAAGTCCTTTGCTGGAATGTAGCCATGCTTTTAGAAGATAACTATGAAAAGAATTAAATCCAAAGTGTCTTGTAATGTAAAATTTCCCCAGGAAATCATTCATCTACTGAAAATATCATGACTGCTAGTATCAAGGGGAGAAGGAATATAATATATTCATTGAGAACACTTGTGTCTGTATTGCCTAGACTGTCAGGTCAAGATCTTTTGTAAGAACCTTACATTAATACTTGTTTTCTTCCTGTGGAGCTTCAGGGTTAAGTTCTGGCACCAAATACCACCAGCCTTCTTCAAAACCTTCTCTTAATCAAAAGTGACTTGTGTCCTATTAAAAACTTTCAAAACATAATTTCTAAAAGTAATGTTTCATATAAATATTGGCAACTTTCTCTCTGAGAAAGACACCTGAGGCTCCCTATTCCTGTTGAAACTATGAAACTTCTGTAGTTCCAGTCATTCTGTTGCCATGGCATTCTCCTTTGTGTTACTGCCTTCAACCAAACTATGATGCATTGATGGATTATTTTAATTCAGACTTTCCAGGGTGTAAATGATTGCTTTAGTAAAGGAAGGAATATTAATAAACACAACTTAATACTTTAGAGAGCCATTCTTGATAAAATATTTTAAAATATTTTTTAGGTATTTCAAGATTTTTAAGAAACAGTATGTTTTCCTAGGGGAAAGGAGGTGTCTTTTTAACAACCCTGAGCTATTTATCCATAAGACTTAAAATATTGTAAAAATTATATTGAGATACAGTGAATATAAACTTTAAGCCTCTTTTACAATGCTAGTAGTACAAGAAGTAGTTCCTAGGGGTGAGAAAAGGTAAAGCTCAATAAATCATAGTATTAAACTTGCAAAATAAAAGAAATAAGATTGACAAAAGGTTTCTTGTGAAATGCATAGACGAAAGTTCTTTGTATTTGGGAAGAATAATTGCTTGTTTTTTAACATCTTTGTCGGTGGCATGGACAGTGAAATTGAGTGCACCTTCAGCAAGATTGCCAGTGACACCAAGCTCTGTGGTGCGCTCGACACACTGGAGAGAACGGATGCCATTCAGTGGGAGCTTGTCAGGCTTCAGAGGTGGGCCCATGTGAACCTTGTGAAGTTCAACAAGGCCAAGCGCAAGGTCCTGCACCTGGGTCAGGACAATCCCAAGCACAGATACAGGCTGGGCAGAGAACAGACCGAGAGCAGCCCTGAGGAGGGCTTCGGGATGTTTGTTGACAAGAAACTCAACATGACCTGGCAGTGTGTGCTCACAGCCCAGAAAGCCAACCATCTCCTGGGCTGCGTCAAAAGAAGTGTGACCAGCAAGCCAAGGGAGGTGATTCTGCCCCTTTACTCACCTCTGATGAGACCTCACCTGGAGTCCTGTGTCCATCTCTGGGGCCCTCAGCACATGGAAGACATGGATCTGTTGGAGCGGGTTCAGAAGAGGGCCATGAAGATGATCAGAAAGCTGGAGCGTCTCTGCAGTGAGGACAGGCTGAGAGAGTTTGGGCTATTCAGCCTGGAGAAGAGAAGTCTCTGGGGAGACCTTAGTCTCCCAGAGAAGCTGTGGCTGCCCCCTCTCTGGAAGTGTTCAAGGCCAGGTTGGATGGGGCTTTGAGCAACCTGGTCTAGTGGAAGGTGTCCCTGTCCATGGCACAGGGGTTGGAACTAGATGATCTCAAAGGTCCCTTCCAACCCAAAGCATTCATTGATTCTATGATAATAAGCAGTTACCAAGTTACGGTGTGTACAATTTTAGCAGTGGTTGCTAAAGGTGTCTTGTATAGGAACACCTGTAGTTAGAATAATTGCAATGCAGTCATTGGTTGTATCTGCCTTCTCTAAGAACTCAGATCATTCCATGACCCAGAGTCATGAATCTAAATCTGAATTACGTGTATCTCTCTCCTGCTGAAATTTACAGCTACAGTCAAGATAACTAGGTCTGAACTGAGAGATAATTAGCCTATTCATTGAAACTTAAAAATTTTTTTTTGTGATGTTGAACTGTATTATTTATTCAGATTGACCGTCAGATCTAGACTGACTTCTGTTGACATAGGTGCATTATATTCTATCAGACATCCATTCATGGTGAATTAAGGGTATTAACAGTCACCTTTGCAAGCTGATGAGAACAAATATTGACCAGGCATTCCTGAGGCTCAAAACCTGAACCTATGGGACTTGAACTAAAAGACTTTGTTCTAGGAGCTGTAAGCCATTAGTGCAATCTTAATGTTTCTGTTGTCTGGTTACCGGTGTGAGAAAGCAAGCCATACTGTATTACCTACTGAATAGATATTCTGAATGGATTTTTAGAAACCTTTCCACAATGCTTTGTAAAAATGTGATGCCTCTCATTCATTACCAATCACGTGTTTGAGAGGGAAAAATGCAGTAGAAAGATACAATCTGCAATGTCTGTTTCATCTTCATGACCAAGCTAGGTGAGAATGGGTTGTACTCTTTGAGGATAGTTCAAATGGGGGAGGAGGGGTGCTGAAGGGGAAAGGAAGAGTTTTCCACTAATTTTTTTAGGCCAGGAGGTAGGTTACATGGGACTAATTAGACATCACTTTTTTTTTTTTGTGAACCAAGATCAAATATAATGATAGTACTTATCTCTCTGGATCAGGAGGTTTTTCTATTTTTCCTTTTAAAATCTTGCTTTTTGTAATTCCATTAAGATCAGTACAGTTTCCTTCTTTAACATCTATGAAAGATGATTAAGAGCTAAGAAAGTTTTAAAAAGTGTGATTGAGCTAATATGAGACTGTCAGTGAACTAATTTGGGTTCATTCATACACAACGGATGTGAAGGACAGTCCCAGAAACACAGCTGGGAGTTAAAGATTTTGCAAACATAGATTGGCTTGTTTTGTTTGGCAGGCAAAACTAGTGAGATTTTGAAACACAAAACTGCTTTTTTTGCTCCATACTGTTTGCCAGAGCAGTCCCAGGTACATCGTATGGGTGAGAAGTGTGAGACTTGTAGTGTTAGAGATATGCTTTCAGGTGAGAGAAAGTAGAATTACATGCTCACAGCAATCTGGTCTACATGTGGTAACTAGGGGAAATGTTTCTGTTATTTTCTCTCTCGCTCCCTCAATAACCATCCTCATGGGCTTTGCAAAAAGCTCTCGCTCTTATTTTGTATTGTACACCCACCTGGCTATTGTTTTCACAATGCATCTGGTATCAACCCTAATTCCTTTACCTTTTACTCAGAGGCAGTCCTTCTCCCCTATTTCCTCGTAGAAGAAAAGACAGCTTAAGCTTTGGAACACTGAAAGGAAACAGTCTGCACATTTCACTTGTCATCTTTCTGTACCTTTATTTTTTCCCCTCAGGGGAGTCTTGTGTTAGTTTATTAGAACCTGAGAAAGAGATTCCTACTAGTTTTGCCATGTTGGGCTTCAGCAGAAAATATAATTTTCTGCTTTTTCTGATTAATGAAACCAATTCTGTCATTAACATTTGGACCAGCTAGTTACCTATGATTAGATTTAATGTAGAGTAGGCATAATAGTGTAAATGGAGCAACAGACCTGGTGATTTATGTCACCTGTGATTCTGGCCTTTAAACAGTTTGTGACTTTTGTTAACCTGTTGGGGACCTCAGGATGAGAAAGCTGAGTCCATTCCAACAGACTGTATTCTGTACACCCTGTTTTTTCATAACAGTATTAGATACGTACTTTTCAATCTCATTTTACAGATGTTTATTTACTCATACAACAGACTCATGGAGTTAATTTTTGGGATTGCAGTTGAATTATTGTGGATTAGGCCATTATACATGGCAAAAGAAGGGACCCTTGCCTGTGCAGTAACGCTGTTGGAGCCCTGAGGCTGTTGGCTCAGCTCATGATGTATTGTATTGCTAGCGTTTCAGCTCTCTCGGGGGATTGCTGGTCCTACTATAAGGTCAGGAGCTAACTACTTGTGTTTTAGCAGTGTACTGATATCAATACCGCTCCTATGGAAACCTTGTTTGACGTCATTTTCGGATCTTTGCTACTGTAGCCAAGCTTTAGTAAAAGTCAATAAGAACATTAGATTGTTGTCTGTATTATTACTTGCCACTTCCTGCCAGCAATCTACCAATTCATTAGGAGAGAGTTTTGGAAGTCTCACTTGATTATTTATGCAGTCAATAGCAAGGCTTGTCTGCATTCATAATTGTTTGATTTTATGGCCTCTTCTTTAAACAAACATTGTCTATGGTAATGTGATGCCCTGATGGATGGGAAAGGTTTTGTCTGTGAATATCATTTAGATAATTAAAAATGACAGATGAAATCGCCTGCTGTCTTGACCCGTACTTTGTTCCCTCAGTGATGCTGAAGAGATGCTGATTGCTGTCAATCAAAACCCATTGGAGGTTTGTAAATTCTGGCTACTGTGAACTCTGACCTCCAGTGTTGATCTGAAATAGATAATAACCTTGAAATTCTATTAGAATTTAAAAACTGTTTCACCAAAGGGGCATACTATATATTTTTTTCTCTAGAACATGACTACTGAATGTCATTGTTTACTCCACATAATCTAGGAAACTAAAGTAAACATATTGTGTTTAACAAAACTTAACAGTACAAATAGGAACTAAAATCTTATAAAATAAAATTACCTTTCCATGTTGTTTCTGTTTCAAGTCTGAAAATCCTCTTTATAAAAAAATCCCTTTCATACTGCATGATGGTGTCCAAATAAGTTTTTGATTCTGTTTTTTGATTCTAGAGGTTATGATGTTGTCCTCACTTAATGACGTATTTTGGCTGTCTATCTGTCCCATTTTCTCATTTCCTCTAAGTGTAGCCTTTGAGACACTTTTTTTATTTTTGAAAAAATAGTTCTTTTCTTAAGAACCAGTGGGGAAAAAGGAAAAACACCAGCTAGAATATTTAAGATGTGGAAAGCCCAGGCAGAAATGCACAAAGTTCTGAACCAACAACTGCCTTGAAACCTGGGTCAAAAGATCAGATGCGTAAAGGGCAGTTATCATGAGATTTTTTTTTTTTCGTTACCTAGAAACTTCTGGGATAATAACAAGTGGTATTTTTTTTTTTGAGATTTGGGGTTAGATCTGTTTTGTTTTGTTTTTGATGGAATACGAGGTTAAGAGCATATTAAGGTTATATTTTGGTATAATCAGTGTTTTATTTTTAATTTTAAAATTACTGAGAATAGTAATTGCCAAACTTCGGGAAATCAAACACTCAGATTATATATGTTTGTCTTAATAATACCAAATAAACATAGAATAAGTGCTTTGGGATTTAGTCAGTTTTATTTTACAGGAAGTAGTTGTAATTAGGAGACTCCTGCTAGTTCTTAAATGCATGTTCTTAATGGGATGGATGTACTTACTCAATTTGGTACGGTAAGAGAAGCGACTAAACATGATCTCTGAAAAGGTAGTTGACAAAATTGCTTTCTTCTTCTTTGGAATTTAATGTGAAATTCCAGTAGGGCTGGTTTAATAACTAGGATTGTCAAAATAGTCTTGGCTTGGTACAGAAAAAATAATTTAGACTTTTTCTCATAGGTGGAGCAAAAAAAAAAAATCACATGTAGACATTGCGTCCAGAATGAATTGTAAGGGACACAGCTTGCATCCACAAACCAATTTAGGAACGACTCTAATTTTGTTTTCAGTAAGTGTATCATTTCTTCCCTGAACAGAAGCCAGTGAATATATGATCATTTTAATTTTCTGACTTGCTTCTATTTCTTAAAAAAGGACAGGGGAACGTCAGTCTCTGTGGAAGTAAGAGAACAAACGCTTCCAACATAGCTGGAGTAGGTGTGTTTTGCAAGCTTTTCACATGTCCCTAATAAGGCAACTGAGTTCCAGTGCCTGACAACCCTTCTATGGTAGTCCCAGGCCTTTTTGAAAGCAAAGGCTGTGGGTTGCACCAAACTGGCAGGTGGGTTTGTTATCTGGATGATTGTGAACAGCAATAGAAGCCTTGGTTTGTTTTTTTTTTGCAACTTTCATTTTTCTGAAGTGTTGAAAGTGTTGTTTTAATTAGTTACCTTTTTTTAAGCTGTGTAGAAGGGTGTCTTTTTAACTTTTTTTTAACTTTTGCTTGAATACTTTTATAGTTTTCTTTGTTAAAAGTCTCTCTAGTATTATAGAATTAGTTGAAAATAGATTAAGAAAAACATGGAGAAGGTGAGACTGAGTGATAGTTTATTTCTAAATATCTCAAGTACTTTTGTACCCTGAATTTAAATGCATTGGAAGTTAGATTTGGATTTATTAGCATACTCCTAGAAGAGATATCTCTTTGCAAGTAAGTTTATTTTACCAGTTGGATCCTGGCTATGATTTACAGTATCTGCTTGTCTATAAACACGCCTGTGGTTTAAATAAGTGCTGATTTTGTAAGATTTGTAGTAAAGGTGTGGTGGAGTAAATCTGTAAAATATTACAAGTAATTTGCCACTGAATGTATCCCATCCATTTGTTGGAAATGCGATTTTACTGCTGAAGTGTCATTCCTAGACATAGCAAGAAAACGATGGCTGTTGATTTTGAGGAGATTAAGGTGGTCTAAAATTACTGAATCTGATTTAAAGTGCATAGACTGAGCATCTATGAGTATAAAGTGAGATTTCTTTTAATTCAAAAGGACTCCTGAGGTTATTATTTTGCTACAATATGAAAATGAATTGTGACAATACAGGCCTGATTACAGGCTTCTCAGGCTGTCCCACTGTGACAATTAGCTCCCGATTGTTAAACCATTTGTTTATTAGAACATTAAGTGCTGGTGCTGTCTTGACTTGCAACTGGAAATGGATTGCTACCAAGGTTAGTTATGAACACAAAGGACTCTCGATAATTGGACAAGAATAACCAGACATTTCAAGCTAATTTAATTGCATCACCTCTAGTATACTCCAAGAGAGCTGTTAAAAAGACACCTGTAACAGGTGGTTCACTTAGTCCAATGGAAATTTGTGTTGAATGTTCATAAAACTTTAAGCTATTCTCCAGTGATCATGAAGTAGTAGGCAACATAGTAAAATGATCCAGGAATTAAAAAGGTGTTTGCTAACTCTCTATGACTTTTTGTACATGCACAAGTTAAGTCACACTCTAACTCACTGAGAAAGAAATAACAGGAGTTCTGTGCATAGGTGTCCATATCCATATCTGCTCGGTTAAGAAGCTGCAACTAGAGGTTTTGGGAGTTTTTTAATATAAAATATTCCCTGGGAAAACTGATCACATAGACAATTCTTATGAAAACAATGAAAACTCTAGCTTCTACGAGATGGTGTTTTGCTAGGAAACAGTTATCAGTCTCAGAGTGGAAATTCTGTTCAGAAAAAGGGAATGCTCCCTTCTTCTGGGCATTGAGGTGCGCTTTTGCTTCAAAACATGGTTGGCTACTGTATGCCTATGGTACCCAGAAACCCTTTATTTCCCTTGGAAGAGGCAGATTTTCTATAGTGTGCAATGTATGATGCTGAGATCCTTGGAGTGTGCAAAGCCCAGCAAAAGAAGCACACATAAGCATTAGTCATGCATTTGCAAGAGGGCTTTCAGCCTCAGTAGATGCTGAAAGGAGCTATCATCCTCCATCCAGTACTCACTCATGAGAAAACAGACGAAATAGTCACATAGACCACCAAGACCATATGTATCTCTCTATGTCTCTTTCTATACCCTTCTATTCCAGCCCTTGCACACTAGCCCCATGGCAGCTCTGGAGCAGTATTCATGCTGCAGTGGAATCCACGTAGATAGAGAGGGGGATGTGAGGAGGGATTTCTAAAGAAGGTGGCAGAAAACCTATACACAAAATCATCATTTCCCTCTTTGGACTGAAATTAGAGGTGGTCAGGCAGTCCAGAAGGTTGGTGGCAGAGGATTGAGGGAAGACATGCACAGTTTTTCATCTTTCTGTCTAAGAGAAAGACAAAGGTGGGGTTTTTACTTGCTTTCTTCAATTTTTCCACAGAAAATTGTCCTTTTTTAAAAACAAAACAAAACATTGTTTAATCCAAAAACTACCTTTATTTTCAGAAAGGTTGCCATAGGCTAATTTGGACATGTGTTGCACTATGTGCCAAATTTCTTTATAGTTATTCACCGTTTGAAACACTCTTATTACCAGCAAAATCACAGGTCTTGCAATAGCCCCATCTGTGAAAAGACAGCAGTGGCTTATTGGTCATGCATATGATGGGGAAGGTTTCGAGTCTATATGTAGAGCTATATAGTGCGCTCTTCTTACTACCTTCTTATAAATCGAAAACTTGTTTTTTATCTATTGCTTGGTCTATATCGCCTTTTAGTGTCAAAGACTGTGTCCTTGTTTTGGCTGGGATAGAGCTGATTTTGCTCCCAGTGGCTGCTGTGTTTTGGGTTTAGTAGGAGTGAAGTGTTGATAACGCTGATGTTTTTAGCTGTTGCTAAGAAATCAAGAACTTTTTTCAGTCTCCCAAGTTCAGCTAATGAGAAGGTGTGCAGGAGCTAGGAGGGAGCACAGCCAGGCAGTGAGCCCAAGCTGGCTGATGGAAATACTCTGTACCTTGGACGTCATGCTCAGTTTATTAAAGGGGGTTGGCTGGGGGAGCAGGAGTCTTCTCTTTTCCCTCAGTTCAAATCCTCTATTTTCTGGGAGTCCAAACTTTTCCTGGAGTTGTCTTTTTCAAGGCTTTTGCAAAATTCACAAAAATCCAAGAGTTTGGAGTTCCACAATCGGTGCTCGGGGATTGGCAGCAAATTGGTCACTGGGTGGTGAGGAAATTGTATGGTATATAGCTTTTTTGCATATTCATTATTATTATTATTGTTAGTAGTAGTAGTATTAGTAGTTCCTTTGTTGTCTTATTAAACTGTCTTTATCTCAACCCACGAGTTTCTGCTTTTGTCCATTCCTCCTCCCCATCCTGCTAGGGGGAAGGGGAGGGGTGAGCGAGTGGCTGTCTAGTGCTTAGTTACCAGCTGCCGGGTTAAACTGCAACACAGTGTCATACAAGACTTACAAGCACTAAAAGGAGGCAGTGTTTTTGGTGTTATGTTCAAGAACAATAGAGTTGACAGTAGCAAATAAAAATTAAGTGCAAATATAGTGAATAAGTAAGTAATTGGACATACGTATGAAGTATGATGAGCAAGGATTGGAGGGATGACAAGAGAACCTAGAACATATTTAATTTAATAAGCAGACATACAGGCCACAGCAGGGAACATGGAACAGAATGTACTTTTGGAGGGTAAAGTTTGAATTATGAGTTTAAAGTTAGCGTTCTCATCTTTGAAGAAAATTTTTTTGTTAGATGAGCTTGGGGATGTCACTAATTTGCCACACAAATTGAAATGAAAATCTGACAAAAATCTATGACAGCTATTCATTTCCAAATCTGTTTTAAATGATCTCCAGTTGATAGAATGTACAAGTTTAGCCCCATTTCAACTTTACTGGTTTTTTCATTATGATCTAATTTTACTTTACTAATTCTGTCTTTTTCCATAAACAGTCCTGTTGGATTGTTTTCTAGATACAGAAAATTGAGTAATTCAGATCTAGTATTTTTATTTTACTTTCTGTGAATATGTGCATTCTCCATTGCTCCCAAAATATATGTATATACCTGTGATTTCCTAGGTGTAAGAAATAGCAGTATACAGAACTACCCCACTTTGCTGATGAACTGCTAATAACTAAAAACCTTTCCAAGTTACGGTAACAAACCTTTAAAAATATATTTTATTGTTTTGATAATTTTCTTAAACAATTGTATGTTACCAAATTATAGACTGAGTAATAAAATGCAAAAAAAAAAGGTTTACCAAGTATTTTACTATGAGCTACAGGTTTTGAAGGAAATAGCTTTTGTTATGGGAAGGGATGGTGGGTAAAAAGAAGATCATCTTTGTTTTTAAAATCAGCTTTAATATGGATATAAAGAGATAGATCTGAAACTTTCTGAAGCTAAAAATCGTTGTGTATGTGGGTCATTACCATGTTTGCTGTTTGATAATGAATGCTTCAGAAGAATAAGTATAAATAATAATTCAACACATATTAGAAAATTGCTTACTTTATGTCCACAGGTGTTTTAATTAAAAAAAAAAGTATGTATGTACTAGAAATGTTCCTAAAAATGTTTATTTTTTAGGAGCATTCAAAACTGTATGTGAAAGCTGCAATGTTTTAAAGCATATAGATAGATGGGTTTGTATTATTTGATTACCTGCACATTCTTTGTTTTCTTCTTCTTGAAGTCCATGAGAAAACAATACTTGTTAAAATTGTAATTTCTGTTTGCATACAGACAGTGTGCTAGGCACTGTACATAAAAATTTAAAGGAAAATACACTGTTTCTTTGGAGGAACTGAATTCATTTTCCCCTAATTGAAGAATTAATAGCTTACAGTATCTGAGATATAAGCATTGCTGGTTGATTCTAAGCTGGTGTATTGAGAATTTATTTCATAACTTGGGCACTGGAAAATATAGCAACACAATGCATCACTGATACAAGAGCAATAGATTTAGAAAATGTTTAGTGAGAGTATTCTGCCTAGACCAGTAGGAACACCTGCTTCTATTATTCAATCACTGATAAAATGGTAAATAGCTTATGTCAGTCATGCAGCTTGTATAAAGCTACAAAGTTTGCCTGTAGGTTTGGCCTTTTTTTTTTTTTTACTTCTGCATGTTTTATATATAATTTCATTGTTAACTGACACCTTAGAATTATATGATCATAAATGGGCACTGACACTATTTTTATCTTTGTTCATGTTATCTGGTCTTGCAAATGCAGCTCTGCATGTCATACCTGGAAAATAAAAAGGATGGTAAAACTATAAATTGTTGCTTTTAAATGATAGGGTAGAATCCACATGGTCTATTCGGTCACAGTTTTTTTTAATTAATAAGCTGCTGTGCTTCCCCTGAAACCTGCGAGAATGGGAACTTCGGTGTTTGCATCCTCCTACATACTTCTTGCTCCCAATTTCATTAACCATTATGAAAATATGAGAAATAATGATGCTGCAACTTTATTTTTGTTGTGTGATATAATGGTAATCCTACTCATTTGAGTTCACTACCCAAAATAATATTCACCTGGGGAAAGATGAATTCGTTTCCACTTGGAGAATAAACTTTTTTTGGTGATAGATTTTTGACAAGACAGTTTTAAAGACTAGAGCTTCTAAAAAATATGAACGCCTTCCACAAAACAATTTGTCCTGGGTTTTGTAGGTCTTTTCTGGGTCCATTGTAATACTGTTCTCTCAGAGTGGCAAGGGTATTTAATTTCAGCTGAGTGGTATTAAATAATTAAATGATCCCTAGGTGATATTAGATAATCCCCATGATGGCTAGCTGCCATCATGTGTGCGCCATGGACTCCGGTCTGGCAATATCATATTACACTGAATTTTTTGAAGGAAGCAATGTGAACAGCACTTCAAGACAGACCCTGACTCAATTGCTTTCAAAGCCTGCTTGTAATAGCTAGATAGTAAATACCTACCGCTGCCTATAATTAGGAGGCCTAATACTTTTGGTTATAGGGCCCGCTTTTGCTTTATTCATTTGTTATGAGCTCTTAATGCTTATGTTGTTAGAAAGAGGGACTGAATATTCTGCAAGGCTAAAATCCCATGGCTGAAAAAGTTTCTTTTTTTTTTTTTCTACTGAAGTTCCATTCACTTGGTCCAAAATATATATTTTTGTAGGAAAAAATGGTCCATTACCTGCTGTTACCTGTGCTGCTGGCAATTACGTGGCAAGCTGTCAAAATACTGATCAAATAGATATATTAATTCTGAATAGAACTAGTGGAGAGAAGTACCCAGATTTCATCAGGTATTTGTCACTATTCTGTTCCAGAACAATTCAAATATTTATCAGTGCTCATTCTAATAAAAGACTAAGGGTGTAACACTATTAAAGTGACAGCAGCAACTGAACATACTGCACTGGGAACCCTGACAACACACAGTCTGTCTGGGTGAGGGACAAAGAGAAGTGCATGTAGAAGTAGACCATAGCCAACGGTTTTCCGTCTCCTCTTCCCTAGAGCAGCAGCTTTCTCCTGTTGTCAGCAATGTAGCTATTCCTTCAGCACAAGATATACTCCCGAGTTCAAGTGTCAGGATTTCAGCCCTTCTGGTATGCAAGCTTGACTTGCATGTTATTGCATGCAGTTGAATTTGCTTTACTTTTTTCCTAGTAAAAAAAGGCCAGCAACCTTAAAAGCTACTATTAAAGGAATAGTAGCTGAGTTAGAAAGTCAATTACCAGAAGCTGAAGCAGTATTGGATTTACGGTTTTCTGCACAACCTTAATTTGTTCCTCTTATATTTGTGCTTTATGATAAAGTCTTCAGCCATGTGATTGCACACTGTACTCAAATTCTCTGTGTTATTCAATGTGCACAAGAGACAAGGTCCTGAAGAGGAGTTGTGACTGTGTAGAAGATAAAACGTTTAGGGGACTTTTTAATTATTATTATTTTCTCTAGTAATGGAATTACATAAAGGAAAAAAGATGGAGTTTCAGAACGAAAAATATTGGTCTAATGAATGAAGAAAGTTCACATTGCACCAGAGACCTGAGTTTGGTCCATGTTTCTGCCAGATTTTTACACAATGCTGAGTTATTTAAACTAAAATGTTGGCAGGAAGCCACTAATTGTACATTCCTCGATTCCTTGACATCAGTTCAAGGTCACAGAGGCAGGTATGGAAAGACCAGAGTATACACAGCTGCACTATGTGAGATCTCACCCTAGGAAGTGCTAGTGGCAGGACACTGCACTTAACTCTCTAGACCAGACACTTAGAAGTAATGCAGTTCTGTGTTCCAGTGTTGGCTATGCTACCTATTAACTTTTTGACCTCTGGGAAGTCTCTTTGTCTTGATTTCCCCACCTGTAAAATGGAGATAATAACACTCTCATCTCATAGTGGAGATGAATTTATTAATGTTTACGAGGCATGAAGATTCTGTCATGATGAGCACTCCAGAAACACCACGAGGAAATAAACAATTCTGCATTCACTGCAGGCATTTGATGGTGTGCAGTAAATAAAACAGGGGCCAGTAATAGCATGTTAAGGATAGAAATACTGAAGAGCTGTCTCTTTCTCTGAGCAGTATTTATCTTGGGCTTCAAGCAATGCAGGGGGCTGCTGTGGAGAATTATTATATGGTCCTGTAATTAAAATTTGTGTCATTATGATTATGCATGGGGGGAGGGGAAAGGTCAACTCTTCCCAAGCGACGTTAATTCTGGCATTGAGTAGCTTTTGGGGACTTGAATTTCTCACTTAAATAATATTCTTTAAGTCTTTTGTTGAGTCTAGTGACTCTCATTGTATACAGGAGAGAAGGAAACAGACCAGCTCTATCCATTAAAAACGTTTACATGGTCCATGCTTGATAAGGAAGAGCAAATAAATCTGAAGGTGACTGTAACTAGAGAACAGTTATACCATACTGTTCTGGGTTTGGCCAGGACAGGGTTAATTTTCACCGGACTCCAGGAAGGGGCACAGCTGGATGGGCTGACCCAACCCCAACCTGGCCAGAGCTGGATATTCCACGCTCTGTTGTGCGGTCTGTTTTGTTTTGTGTATTCCCCTTATCTGTATCGTTGTTGTTCCTGTTCCCTTTGTTTGCTGTTCTGTTAAACGGCCCTTATCCCGACCCACCAGTTTTCTGCCTCTTTCTTTCCATTCTCCTCCACACCCCGGCGGGGGGAGGGGCGGCCGCGTGGCGCTTTTGTTGCCGGCCGCAGCCAAACCGGAACACATATAGTCACAGGGAAGAACAGGTACTCAGTTTTTTGGGGGTTTTTTACGCTCCTTAAGACTCTTAGTTTCTCACAGTCCAGATGAAAGTTGATGTACAACCAAGACCCTCAGCTTTTTCCTCCCAGCCTTTTCTTGCAGTTGTATTCCATCCTTCTCTCTTTAAATCAATACCAGGCTATATTTAATTCTCTCAAACTATAGCTCCTTCCTGCATTTGCTGTAGCCTGGTCTTCAGAGACTGATTGGAAATCAGCTCAATCTGAAATCAGGAGTGGGTTGAGTTATAGTTCACTTGGTTCCAGCTCCAAATGTCACTCAGTGATCACTTTTCCCATCTCAGTGGTAGAAAATGAAATATGTAGAGACTCACCTCATTTCCACGTGTTTGTAGAGATGAGATAGGAAAAACAACGCTGTCAGTGTTTCCTGCCTGCCCCTGGCAGAGATTTACACTTCAGAATGTAATTGCAATCAACTACAGCTTTAGTTTTTCTAAAACATTTAATTCAGGGAGTTTGGATCAGCAATATGTTTACATTCTGTTGTGTATTTGCAATGATTTTCAGCATAAAAAAGATACTGATACTGAACATTTATGTGCCCTCTGGTTATTAAGCATTTAGCTGATGAGGAAGAGTTGCCTAGTCTTCATTCAGTTGTGGCTGCCAGAATCACAAGTAAATCCCAAACTAGAGGAGGAAACACATAATCTGCAAAGAAACTCATTCCAGGTCTTTTCTGTGAAAAATATGTTTCGTAGACATTGGCCCAAACCCCATGTTTATTACTGTCCAATTCAGAACAAGGAACTATTTTTTCACACTCTTATTCTTCTCTTTGTCAGTGTTTCATAATTTTGTTAATCATACTTCAACTACCAAAACAGTTGGAATGAATAGGACATTTTTGTGGTAATATCTAATAACAGAACTATAGTCCTGTCTGAAGTTCTGCAAATTAAACGTCAATCATTCTGATGATGTTTTTAATATTTTTCCTTGCTAATGTCTGTTGCATGATGAGGTAGTAGTGATAGGTAGTATGGAGGAGAGTGTGAGAATACTAATTTGCTCTTTCTTATTACTAGAGAGGCTATCAGCAGAAATGTGGCTGTAGTTAGGTACTAGGGAATACTGACATTCTAGGTTTCAAGCATATACAAGTGAACGTTAAATAATTTTAAAATTATTTTCGGTCAAGCTTTCTAATAAAGATATAGCTCTTGTATTACCTACATATTTGGAGTAACCTGACACTGTCAAACTTAAATTTTCAATCACTTTTTTCTGAAGTGGTTTTGCAACTCAACACAATCGAGACCTTAGATTGGATAGACATTTATTCTGGTAGTCTCTGAGTGGAACTCTACCCCCTGCTGCTTTTGGAGCTAAATGACAAAGGCTAAAGCAGCAAGACTAGCCATCTTTTTGCAGCTTCAACCACTTGTATTGCTGGCCTCAAGTTTCTTAAATTGGTTTTAATAACTGATGATCCCATATTGTTGACAACATTGGTTACTGTCTTCGGAAGCCACAATACTGAAGCCAGAACACTGAAACTAAGTAAGTACGGACATCAACCTCTTGATTACAAACCCTAGGCACGTGCTTAGTCCTGAAAGATACATTGAGGATCAAACACCTTAGGACAAAAACTCTTTATAATTTCATCACTGTTCTGATTCTGCTGTCTGCCTGTTAATTGCTGCACACTTCTTACATTGTCTGACCAAAAGACCACCTTGTGCTGCTTTAATAGTCTCACCTTATAGAACAAAATCAGGACAATTAGTCTTCTAAAAATATGACTCCTTTCATTATGTATGAAGGACATGCTTATATTCTCTGGCAAATCATAAGCAATGAAAGTAGTCTCCAAAATGTATCCCCCTTGATAAGAACATCATGTGCTGTGCAATTTTATGAGCTGTGCCTTACCTTTTGGCCTGTGGAATGCGTGTGAAATGCTCCAGAAAGAATATCCAAAATGAAGTCGCTGTTCCTTTTAACAGCTTGTAACTTACTGGAATGACACAATCCCATACCCTCAACTGCAGAAGCCTCTAAATTGCAAGCAAATAGAATCCACTGAAAAATGTCCTAAACCCAAACTTGAATAGCTTGACACTAACTGCATCTGTGGTTCCTTGAACTCTCTTATTTCTGTCAACTCCTCTCTGATATTTAGAAGTCAATTTGAAATCAGATGGGACTTCATTCTCAAAGTCCAGATCATCAGTTAAAGAGCACATTTGAATCCTCTGTTTCATCCTCTGCCAAGATCATTTCAATTTCCCCGAGGCATGCCTCAAATGCAGTTATCTAAGTAATGGGAGATGAAATCATGTCATTCCTGATCTCGGGTTTCTAGACAACGCCCACACTCTGGGACAGCAAAAGCTCACTATCGTGAAACGTTCAACCAAATATTTACACAGAATGTTTACATACGCATGGGAGCTTTGACGCTGTATGGGTATTCTCCTACCCAGGGAATCACCTTGTTTTTATAAGCTGACACTATTTACATGACTCTCAAGTCAGCTCAAATTCCTGATACTTCAATGTTTGCTTGAAACATTTCACAAAGGGTTGTGATTCTTCCCCTCTTTACATTACTTCACTTACTACTCTGTGACACTATGCACAGAGAGAGTTTACACACAGAGAAATCATTACCTTCACTTCTGTAAATTTCTGGGATCAGGCTGTCTATTTGTCAAACGCTACAGTGACAGTTGTCTCTTGAGTTATCGATAACCTGATGTTCTCAGACTGTAGAGCATCCCTTCTCTGTGTACTCAGATGACTTTAGATGAGCTATTCCACATATGCATTATGTAAATAAAATGAACACCTAGAGTCTCAAAACCAGAACTGAATAATAATCCAACACTCTTACAAATATGTCTAGGGGATTTGTTCGGCAATGGCTCTTCATGAATCCATATAAGCTGACGTCCAAGTGTACTTGTCACTGTTGGTACTATATTTAATCTTTAATCTGTTTTCGAATTCAAGGTGACCTCTATGTTCATCTGTTCTAAAACAGTCCGTCCCAAGTCAGTAGCTAAATCTCATGTATTTCTTCATGAAATCATTGTTTCAGATTTGTGCTCTGGAAGTGTGTTTTCAATGCATGCCAGAAATAAGAACATTCAGAATGAGGTATCTTGTTCTTACGCACAGTTGAAGGGAGTGGTTTTTTGGTTTGTTTAATGTTGCCTGTGAATTTTGTGATTGATGGTATTTCAGGTCATATATATTTGTTTCTGTTATGTTTCAAGTTTGGATGTAGACTTGTTCTAAAAAGTGAAACAGATGGAGGGGAAGGTTTATGTGTCTCTCTGTTCATATGCATTTAGTGCTTGGAAGGTTTCGTCACATCAGAATGAGACTTCCCATGTCCCCGGCCCTGTTTCCTTCACAAAATTCAGTTGCCCGTAGCTTTGCTTGTTATGTTTTGTAGCAAGGTATGTAATTCAGCATAGGTCTTTCTGAATTTATGCTTAGTACTTTTTGAGCTCTTACCTGAGTGACTGTCTGTGCTTATGTAGACTTTGGTTTAATCAGAAAATAAGATGGCATTTGTGCAACTGGAAAATAGCTTGTGGTAATTCCTGTAGGGAGATTTCTAGCCTTTGTGAATATTCTTCATATGTCACATTGCTGGCACATAGTGGGATTTTGTTGTTTACCTTCCCACTCCTGTAAAACAGACAGCTGATGGCAATTCCAAGGCATTGGGAACTGTGTTCTCCCCACCTACAGCTTGTTCCTGGAGTCCTAGGAACGTTCCAGCATAGAGCTGCTCCTCTGGGGCCTCTCAACAGAGCATGTGTCCACTGACTAAGGTTTATTCTTGAAATTATGATTTGACAGGCGGAGTTGACATAGCTCTCTGAAACTTCCCTATACTTTAAATCTTGCCTTACTAGCTCCTGTGGCTCTGGGTGAAAGGTGAATGTTAGAAAACTTTGCCTGGCTGGTCCTCACATTTTGTAGTTTCAAACACTGGAGTGTCTTAGCTACCTTTTATGTTCAGCAATTTCTCTGATACAGGACTTACCCCTGAATATCTTCCTTTTCTTCTCAACATATCTAAAAGTGGTGTTTACCCAACACTGTGATGTGGTGATGACATAATGAGAGCCTGCTATAATGTTTGGCCCAGATGCCACTGGAAGCTCTTTGACTTGGATTTTCTATCCCCATCCAGACCTCTTGGCCTTTAGAAATACCTAACGAATAGAAAATACTTGGAGCAGGTAGGCTATCTGAATGTGCTTCTATATGCCCAACCTAACCATAAAATCCAAGGATCTGGGTAATTTTAAACAGTTGTGAAGAAAAGTGAAGGTGTAATGTTGAAAGTGTAAAGACAGAAGAGAATATCTGTAGGTATTTAAAAATTGTACAGATTGAATGAAAAGTGATTTGTATTGAAAATAGTATAAACTGCAGAACTCTACTTAGTTACTCCAAAGGAAGTTGATCTGTACATTTTTGAAAGGGTATAGAATTTAAAAAAAAATGAACGGGAAGGAAAGAGTGGAGGGGAGGACAGGAGACTGGTGGGAAAGAACTTAAGAATATCTGTGAATTAGTAATTAATACAAAAATGTCTTCAGTTTTTAGGTGCTCATTGCCCTTCTCAGTGGGTAAAATAAATCATGCAGATGAAAAAAAAAAACAAAGACTCTTACAGGGTTACATTATTGAGATTTCTTTCCAGCTCTTCACAAGAAGAGTATAAGATTTCTAATATGCAATACTTAACTGATTGAGGAGTTTGAGAAGTATTGTACTCTGTCAGACAGTAAGTGCAACCTCTCCTGCAGTATGGAAGAATGAAATATTAGAGCTGCTCTCTGGCTCTCACTGCTAGAAAAAAAAATGACAAAATAGCTTAGGTAACATCAAATAGTTTAAAGTGCTTTGTTATGTAGTTCATACGTTAATTAACTGGAGAATAGATCGTCGTGAGGTGCAGGTCCCTTTTTTCTGCTACTGTTGTAGGCAAACATCAATACAGAGAAAGTTTTAAGAAAAGACAGTAACATGTTCATGGATATTCATGAACTTTTTAACCCATTACTCTTTATATTTACTTCAGAAGACTCTGCAAGTCTAAGCAATTAAAAAATGATAGTAAGACATATGTTCCTGTGAGCTCTTTTCTGTTGTTAAAATATAACAAATGTGACCAAACTCATGCGCATTTCCCATGTGTACTTGCTATGGAGCAGCTAAGTTTTGTGATGCAGCCCTAAATGTTGCAGAAAGACCTTTCGTTTTATACTGTGATATTACATTGTTTGTCTGCACATGGATATGTTCCATATTAATTGCTCCTGATTGTCTCCATGTGTGAATGCCTTTATTCTAGAACAACAGCAGGTGAAACCCAACTTTCAGACCTTACAGGAATAAAACTCTCTTGATGAGAAATAACAGTGCACAAGCATGAAATTAATTGGTAACAGCTACTGAATTATGGAGGTATGAACTAAGTCTGAAATGATTCATCCAAACATATTCCAGAAGGAACTGAATCAAAGAATTACCTGATACAGGAGAAACCCAGAAGAAATTAGTACACCTCTATGCTATCCAGTGTGTAGGAATTTGAAATGCAGTTTGAGTCTTGATATCTTGTGCTGCATGGCCAACATCATGAAAATGTAGTTCTTAGCGAGAGTATTCTTCGTTTCACTGTAATTTTAATCGAGTGCTATACCTGATACTAATACGAGGAGTTCTTAATTTTTGGTGGAGATTAATTTAATTTTTACTTCTTTTCATTTCCTCAGCTTTTCTGTCAGTTTAAATAGAGCTTTTCCTTTTAACTATCCTTGTCCAAAAATGACAAACCACTATCTTCTTAATTTTTAACTCTGTTTTGGCCTTTCTCTTGAGTACAGTTCACTAGTGGTTTGTCTCATGTCAGGGAATCAAAACAAAGAATGCAAGGGCATTTCTGTAAATAGGAAACATGACAGTGATTGTTCCTGTCTCCTGTACATGGCACAAAGAGGTTGCTTCTGTTAAAGATTGGATACAGTTTTATGGCTCTGTGTAGTATAATCGTGTGCAATTACCTCAGTGTGGTTCAGAAAAATAACTCTGTAAATATGGCCATGTAGGGTTCCACGGCTGTTTCTCATTTACTTTGTTGAAACATTTTTCCTTCTTTAAGTTAAATAAAAGTTTTGTCAACACAGCTAAAACAGAATATGTGGGTCAAGGTATTATCTGTCTCCGTTCTGTATCAACAGCAATCATACATATTTTACTTTTGGAAATCATTTCATCATCCTGCTGAAAAAAGGCCAAAATGCTACCAAGCCCAAACCAGTTTTGCCTCCTATCCCTTTTCTCCTACCCCAGCTTTGGGGTTTGCGGTGCTAATAGGAGAAAAAGCTGTGACAATGTGCTCACAGTTCCTGATTCATAAAGTTAAGCTTATGCCTAACTGTTCAGCATGTGTGATGTCTCACCAATTCATGCTTAGAAAACTGGATCGGGACTCAGGAATTTGGACTGTTCTTTTTGGCTTCATGTCAGACTTCTTGTGTTTCCTGAGCAAATCATTCAGTCTCTGGCTGCACCAGTTTTCCAGTGTATTTCCATGTAGTATTTGTACTTTGTGAAGGTGAACAGCTTTTGTGACATACTTAAGTGAAGGGCAGTGGTTTGCTATAACTTTGAACTTTGTTTAAAATCTGACCAAGTTTAGAAAATCCAGTGATTGAGCCACTGATGGCAAAACTGTAAGCTAGAGCTCCCCTTTCAGCTCATACCTCTGGATCTGCTAGAGTATGAAATTCTAAAGGAGAAAAATAATAGAAGGCTTCCAAACGGAAACAGCTAAAACTCAAGGTTAATTCTGGAAATTGGAACTTGGTAGTTATCCACGGACTTAGAATAAAAACAGACAAGCAGGAGCAGCAGTGAGTGCTAAGCATCTTTTCCTAGCTAATGTGAACAGTGATCTGCCACCAGATCTTTTAGTTACAGGCAAAATTCCTGGTAGCTGTGTGTGTCATTGAAGGCTGCTCATGGGAAACTGTTGTCAGTACTATCTGCTGCACATTATTTCATTTTGATTCTTGATATAACTTGTTTGATTTCTGTCTTGCAATAGAAATAGTTCAACGGAAGTAAATGGAAATTTTGCCTTTGACTGCAGCAGGACCCACATTTTACCACTGATTTTTTTTAGGGCTTTTTTGCTGTTTTTTTATCACTGAAGGCAAAATAACACTTATTTGATCACTAATCCTTCAGTGAAATAAGTTTAACTAAATAAGTTATTATGTAATAATGTAATTATGAAATAAGTTTCATAGGTAATCAGTTTGTTATGGGAGTCAACAGATGAATTTTGTATTGGATGTCTTAAAAAGTCTGAAAACCTTTCTGTGTGTGTATTTTCAAAATACATGTGATCTTAGAGAAATAATTTATCAGTTTAAAGCTAAGAATATCATAAACTTGTATCTGCTTTTAAACAGTCTGTGCATATCTCAGGTTCAAAGCCTATGGCTTCTGCTTCTTACGGCGTGTCTGGATGTACTAATTTGTGGTCTGAAAAAGATGTTATTTTTATTATTATTACTTACTGTATGTTTCAACTGAAAAATTTATGATAAAGAAACTTCATTTGGAGCACCTCAGAACCAAAGACTACGTTTTGTGCATTGGGCTTTAAAAGTGCTAAATACATTTCAGTGTAAACTTCTGTATGATAAGGAACCCATCTTTAAAATGTTTGTATTTATCAACTTTATCAGAAAAACATGACTGGATGTGAATGTTCCAACATATTTGTTTTCTTCCTATTAAACTAAACTGACATTCTGACAGGACATTCTCAAAGCAACTTCTTTAGATGCTGCTAAGTTGTATTTATAATTAGTTCCTAATTTAGCTATGCAAGCAGAAGGGAGGAGGGATGCTTATGTTCTGCCAGATATGTGTTTTTTTCCCTTTTAAATGTAATTATAGGAGGGTTTTTGCATTAAGACCATCTTAACAGACATCCTCTCCTTAGCTACCACTGTGTAGCTATTGCATTTATGCATTCAACTTCTTAGTCAAGTGATGCTATTTTTTTTCTGCTGCTGCCTGACAGCCACTAATAATAACACATGAGGACAGTCAGACAAAATGAAGACAAATGCTGCATGTCGCAGCAGAATCATAATGTCTCCAGACTCAGTAAAGACAGTCTAACTGTATGTGGATGCTCCTTATAGCTTATTTAGGCCTGTGGTTTTTCCCTGTGGTGTTTGTTTTTTTTAATCCCTTTTCCAAAAGCACAAACATTGTGCAGAAATACATTAAGGCAACATATGGGCCTGTTAGTTAGCCAAAACAATGTGGAGCCATGGAGAATAGAGATTGCAATGCACAGATGGATATTGTAAAAAATTCATGAGTGGCATAAGAGATCTAAAAGGTAAATTTTAGTCAAAATTCAAGTGGAAAGCATAGAAAATGGTTAAGAATAGGGCTTTACAAGATTTTTGAATTTCCTGATATGAAACATTGCAAATATTGTACAGATGTGTTTATTCCATTATTTGATAATCATGTTTCGTCACAGCAATAATTATGTCTATATAGTTATATGCCATCAGAAGTAGATTGCTGATAAACAATAGCACTTTTCTTCTACTTGATGTAAACTCTGCAATATTAAATATCCATATTATTTCCAGTTCAATATTAGAACATGTCAGTCATTGTGACAAGCCTGGCAAGAGCAGTGCATTGAACAGCATTCTGTGTAGTGAAGTGCTGGTTTAAATAATCACACTTCCATGTTACATTATGTTATTGGTAAAATCAGACTCTATACAGAAAATGAGCAAATAGTGCTTCTCTCCTCTAAATTCACTTCTTCATCACAAAACTCTTAACATCTCACTGAAACAGAAGGGAATTGCTTTTGCAATGGGCAACATGCAGTGCTTACCTGCAACTAAAATCTGATCTGATTTTGCTTGGATGTAATTGAGGGCAGAGTTTGGTATTTAAAATAACATTTATATTATCTCTGGAACTTGTGGATGTTTCTAGCTTTTACCAAGTTCTTTATTAAAGGATTACATGCTATGGAAATATTTGAAGTCATGCTTTTTTTTTTTCCTCTGTTCTCTTGATTATCCTAGATGTGCTTTGAAAAGCTAATGCACTAGGAGTCCATTAGCTTCTGTATTAAACAAATACTTACAAATTTGATGTGGGCACTTTCTGGAATACACTAAGCAGCTGCATGTTGATATTGATATACCCTTGATATACCCTTTCACTGTAAAATTACAGCAATTGCTAGTTTGGATAGGGGCAACAATGGGAGTGCTAGTATGGAGAGAGAATCCAGAAAGACAGGGACATTATGAGCATTGCATGATGTGGACCTGTTTTAAGTGACAGTAATCATCAAGAACTAGGGAAAAGGGACAGGAATATGCCTAAGGTAAATATCCCGTTATGTCTTTGCTTTTTGAACTAGAAGCCTTGCTGCTTGCCCATAATTGCAGATAATGAAGAGAACACTAGGACAGAAAAAGCAACTGATTCAAAGATGCTGCTTTTCTGGATTTTTTTTTTTTCAGATGTTTTTAGAGGTTTTATGCTACCCATACAGCCTCAGCTAGAGAAGCCAGATGTACACACCTTGCCAGCCAAAAGATGACTTTAAATCAAAAAGCGTAGCTCTCTTATGTGGATACAAGGTTTGAAATCATGAATAGTTCATAACTTTCTTTTCCACAGAACTACACCAGGGAGAAAAAGCAATGAGATGAGGCGAAAAGGAATGTAGTACCGTCACAAATTTGTATCTTTTTTTATCAATACGGAAGTTATATGAAGATAAGAAGTGTACTGCTTGGAATCATACACCCATAGCCAACTATTTTATCAGTGGCCCATAAGTTTAATTGGACTACTCCCTAAAATTTCTTGAGAAGGCCATCTCCTTTCAATAGTCTTAAGCAGAAATGTTTATTGCAGAAATTACTTCTCTTTAAATTTCAGTGAAACACTCGACTTACCCATCTGTTGTGGATTTTATTGTAGGTTCATTAGTAGCAGAAACTTTCAAATAGACGTTTGAAGTAAATATGGAAGATGGCATTGTGGGTGCGTGGGGAAAGCTGTTTTGCATGAAGTGCAGCAAATAAAATTGCACAGGTTTAGCTGGATAATTTTGGTATATCAAAAGTGCTATGATGTGTGGAACATGAGCAGAAGATCAATACTCCTATATGAAGTAAGAGAGAGCAAGTAGACAAGATAGTACCTGGAAAATTATCTTGTACCCAATTTAGTAACAAAAGGGTAACAGAGAGAAAGTGACACTAATCGTGACATTAGTGGAAATGAATAATTTTAATAGCATTTTTGAATAAATAGTCAAGGTAGAAGTTGTTTGCATGCCTGTAAAAAAAGAGATGACAGAGGATGAGACACATGGTGATGGGAACCTTGACAAAGTTCTGCTTGAGTAGACGAGGGAGAAAGGCAAGATAACAGGAATGTTTTGCAGGGACACTTGGCAATGTTATGCCCAAAATAGAAGTGAGGAAATGATGCAGATATTTCCGTTAGAACTGTTTGTGTATCTGTTTCTCCTGGAGAAATAATTTTGATGCTGTTAGCCAACTGTTTGCATCAAGATGAGAGATCTGTCCCTTCCTAAAGCATCATTTGAGTTTCAAGGGACTCTTCCCAAACCAAATGTCAGAAATGTTCTATACTGCTAGAAAAGAAAAGACAAATGGAAGCACATTTGTATATTCAGGTGAATATTTAAAGGGGAAAAGTGCTTTTCAAAATAGTAACAATCAGTAGTGTTGTAGTTGGAATATTAAAACAATGATATTCATCCAAATAAAAAACCTTTAAAAGTAAGCATGCTTCAAAGACAGATGTCAAACATAATCCTGCTGAAATTTAGAACTATAAAAAATGAGGTACCTACAAATTTGAAAGGTATAGCTTTATTTAAGGTCCGTGTCTTTTTTTATATGACTGTGCATAGTAATGGCAACTTTCATTCTGACAGTAAAATACAGAACTGTTTGCCAACATTCTGATGTCATTACAGTGGAGTAACTTTGGAGGTGGAACTAAAACCTGATTGCTTACTGTTTTAAGATGAGACAATTCAGGAGGTGCTAACAATTCACCTCCTAGCTCTATGTCAAGATTCTCCCTGTAAATTAAATTATTAATTGGCATGTATGTCTGTTTATTTAATGAGGAGCGTGACAGCCTTTACTGGCACATATGTGAGAACAAAAACATCACAGTAGGAGCTTCTAAACTGCCCGGCAAGCCAAGGGATTAAGCAGTTTGATATGCTGTATTAAAACTAGCTGTTATTAGCAAATGTTGTCTAGCTAGTTGCAACATAAATACCAGAATGTGATATTCATATGGAAGAAAATGTAGAATGTTTATGCAATTTGTAGGTCTGTAGTAAAGATGAAAGTTTACTTTCGATATTCTTTCATTTTCACTTATTTGTGTGAAGTCCATATTATAATACAGTTATATTCTGTTTTACAAAATTCTGTCGTGTTCAAAGCCCATGTGCAGCTTTGGCTGTGGCCATGAGGGGCGGGGCTGGCAAGAGGCACAGATATAGCAGATGGATTCTATCACAGAATTACAGAGTGGTAGGGGTTGGGAGGGACCTCTGTGGGTCATCTAGTCCAACGCACCTGCCGAAGCAGGGTCACCTACAGCAAGCTGCACAGGACCTTGTCCAGGCGGGTCTTGAATATCTCCAGAGAAGGAGACTCCACAACCT
>Ga0065711_1028924_pt1 | contig 38498 bp, 18 predicted proteins | sample Hoacrofraction12_FD_59098 | JGI IMG/M metagenome (GOLD analysis project Ga0065711, IMG submission 59098) | Hoatzin crop microbial communities from Cojedes, Venezuela - Epithelial fraction 12 v2 (version 2) | ecosystem: Host-associated > Birds > Digestive system > Esophagus > Crop | place...
TTCCTTCCTTCCTTCCTTCCTTCCTTCCTTCCTTCCTTCCTTCCTTCCTTCCCTTTATGCTTTCATTATTTATTGGTGCAACTCATACTTGCAAAAGTTTCTCCTTTTTTAGGGATTTGGGGGGGGGGTTGATAGCACTAGGTGTAAAATCACAAGAAGACGCAAGAGTTGTTTCACATTTAACTTCACAAAACTGATGCACCTTTCTGTTTCTCCAATTGCTGGCATTAATCAGCTTCCATACTGCCTGCAAACATTTTAACCTACAATTCAGTTTGTCTCAAATGTGAGAACCTTGAAATACTTCACGGTTGGTTGCCATATTTTTGGATTCTTGTTGATTTCTTAATCATGTTAACAATGTGACTGCCAGGAATTTAATTTTAGTAAGCAGCTGTAAGTTCTAACAACAGAGCTCTTAAGAATGGAAACTGCGGAAAAAAGACCCCTGTATCAATACAATTATAAACCAAAACTTATGCTGAAATGTATCTGGTGACTCCAAAACCACACTCCCAATTAATGTGTTAGTCAGTCACTGAAACTTTTAAGACTGTGTGAATCATTAAAGCTGAAAAGGTATGGGAAACTGAACTGTCTCAAATCCTCTGTGTTTTCAGATTTTTACACCTTGTGTCAAATTACATTCTCTCTTCAAATAGCAGTGTGGCATGAGCTGTTCTGGTTTTGTGGTGTTCAGATGAAAGCGCTGTCCATGTGACAGCACTTAAAAATGCAAACCATGTATTTCAACTCCACATGGCATTTCCAGAACGTAGCAACATGGTGTCTCAATATTCTTATTCCTTCTCAGCCCAATAACATCAGAGAAAAATTTGAATTCTCCCCTAAGGGGAAATGTGTGACTCCCTTCAGTAGAAAAGAAAGCGCAACAAATCTGAAGCAAACCATGTGGTGTTTTTTGTCTTATCAAGATCTGCTTCTGGTTGATTGTAAAGCTCTCAGCAATCACTTGACTTAAGATCCACACTGACAAAGAGAAGTCGGTGATTTTTTTAAAAAAATGTTTTCTTCATGGTATATTTTAGTTTCAACAACTGTATTTTCTCCTCCGAATCTTGCATAACCAAACCTCCTCCAAAGTCACGCAGTCAGTGCTTGAGTCCCATAAACCAGTAATTTTGTGCTTTGTGTTTATATGCTTAAAAGTAATGGTGGTGTTTAATACTTGATTCACAGGGCTTGATTAGTATTACTACTTACATTCCAACTTACATCAAACCTCCTTCGTCTATTTTACATTCAGAATTGACTACATTACTGACTCAAACCTTATCTGTAGGCGTTAGCTATTCCAATGGAAACATTATACTCTAAGAGAGGCCAATTAAAATAAGCGTTGTGTTATATGTTCCAGGTGATACCAAATCAGCAAAAGAAAGGATGGCAAGGTATATCAAGAAGGCAGGAAGGAGAAATTATATGAAGTTAGTCGATAAGAGGCCTTGATGGTTTCTCTAAGTTATTTTTCTAGTATTGTAACTCTAATTTTAAACTTTCCATTTAAAATGTAAATAGAAGTACTATTACACCTCCACAAATTGTCTCAGTTGACTTTCTTTTTTGATTGAAAACCTGATTTTTTAATATGTGGTATTTTTCATTAATTATACCTACTTCTGATTTTTTATTGAAAATGATTTTTCAGTTCTCAGATTGAAAGACGTAGGATCTTCAAACCAAATTGCTGTGCACACCTGTGCTGGTTTTGACTGGGACAGAGTTAATTTTTTCCATATTAACTTGTGCAGGACTACGTGTTGGATTTGCGCTGAAAATAGTGTTGATAACACAAGGATGTTTTAGTTATTGCTGAGCAGCGCTTACACAGAGTCAAGGCCTCTTCTGCTTCTCACACCGCCCCACCAGCAAGTAGGCTGGAGGTGCACAAGAAGCTGGGAGTGGACACAGCCAGAACAGTTGACCCCAGCTGACCTAAGCGATATCCCGTGCCTTATGACTTCATGCTCAGCACATAAACTATGAGGAAGAAGGAAGTAGGGGATGTTCAGAGTGATGCCATTTGTTTTCCCAAGTAACTGTTACAGATGATGGAGCCCTGCTTTCCTGGAGATATCTGAACACCTGCCTGCCAATGGGAAGTAGGGAATTAATTCCTTGCTTTGTTTTGCTTGTGTACACGGCTTTTGTTTACTTATTAAACTGTCTGCATCTCAACCCATGAGTTTTCTCAGTTTTACTCTTCTGATTCTTTCCTCCATTCCAAATGGGGAGAGTCTGTGAGCAGCTGTCTTGCACTTAGTTGCCAGCTGGGGTTAAACCATTACAACATCTCACTTTTTGTTTAACATCTTTATCAACATTCTGCATGAGGGAACTTAGTGCTCCCTCAGTAAGTTTGCAGACACCAAGCTGGGCGGGAGCGTTGATCTGCTTGTGGGTAGGAAGGCTCTGCAGAGGGATCTGGACAGACTAGATCGATGGGCTGAGGCCAACTGCATGAGTTTCAACCGGGCCAAATGCCGGGTCCTGCACTTGGGTCACAACAACCTCATGCAACGCCACAGGTTTGGAGAGGAGTGACTGGAAAGACGCCCGGCAGAGAAGGATCTTGGGGTGTTGGTTGACAGCTGGCTAAATATGAGCCAGCAGTGTGCCCAAGAAGGCCAACAGCATCCTGGCTTCTATCAGAAATAGTGTGGCCAGCAGGAATAGGGAGGTAGTCATGCCCCTGTACTCGGCACTGGTGAGGCCGCATCTGGAGTACTGTGTTCAGTTTTGGGCCCCTCATTACAAGAAGGACATTGAGTTGCTGGAGTGTGTCTAGAGAAAGGCAACGAGGCTGGTGAAGGGTCTACAGAACAAGTCTTACAAGAAGTGACTGAAGGAGCCGGAGCTGTTTAGTGTGGAGAAGAGGAGGCTGAGGGGGGAACTTAGTGCTCTCTACAGCTATCTGAAAGGAGGTTGTAGTGAGACAGGTGTTGGTCTCTGCTCCCAGGTAACTAGCAATGGCCTCAGATTGCATCAGGGGAGATTCAGACTGGGTATTAGGAAAAATTTCTTTACTGAAAGAGTGGTCGGACATTGCAATAGGCTGCCCAGGGAGGTGGTGGAGTCACCATCCCTGGAGGTGTTCAAAAAATGTGTAGATGTGGCACTTCAGGAGATGGTTTAGCAGGCATGGTGGTATTGGGTTGACAGTTGGACTTCGTGATCTTAGAGGTCTGTTCCAACCTATGATTCTATGATTCTATGATTTTTACCATGTTTCTGTGCTGCTCAACTTGACTTCTCATCTTTCTGTGAACTTGTCTGAACTAGTGAGGTGCAATCAATATGGCAGATAATGGCATGCCAGCAAGAATATAGTGCGCCAGTTTAAGGAAAAGAGAGAAAATGTGTTCTTTGAACTTTCTTTGAGCACTGCCACAGGAAAAACTGATGCAACTTGATTTTAAGCTGCCTTGAAATAAAGTAATTCTTTCGTTTGACCAACAAAAGTATTTAGATCTGTTTTGGGCCAACCTTATAGCAACCGCTAAGTCAGGTTCTTCGATGGACATGTTTGGTTTTGTCCAGATGTTTTTCCTTTACAATTATTTCTATATCTAAATCTATTTCTATTTCTAGATCTCCATATACTGTGGGGTGCTTTTAGGTGTTGCCTTTGTTGATTCTTTTGTGCTACATCTTTGGTCACTTGACACTACAGTTAACAAAATGCCTTGTAGAGAGACAGTAAACTTTTAGGAAGAAACAAGAGCAGTGTGTAAGCACAGGTCCAGTAGTGTTCAATTTATGCACTTCAAGCATTTTGAGGGGGATCTTGGAGGTCAGGGGAAGTCCTCAATAACTGAAGAAAGGCAAATGTTGCACCTGCCATCAAAAGAGGTCAACAGGTCAATCTGAGAAACTATAGGTTGATCAGCTTCACTTTTGTTTCTATGGGAAAAATTTGGATTGAGTGGTCCCGGGGCGCATTTCTGGGCACATGTAGGAGAAAACATTGACTGGGAACAGACAGAATTAGTTTACCAAGAGTGAATCATATCTGACAAACCTAATTGCCTTCTACATATAAAATGATTGGAGAAAGGTAGATGGGGAGAGGGCAATTGTCGTCATTTTCCTCAACATTAGCAAGGATTTTAACTCTTTCTCCCAGAATACACTTGTATCCAAGGTAGGACATTACAGTCTGGATGGATGGACCACCAGATGAATTGGATGGTTGAATGTCTGGGCTTCCAGAGTAGTGGACCACATGCTACTTCGAGGCTGGTAACAGGTGTAGTACTACGAGGGTCTATCCCGGGACATGGCCTGTTTGACTTCTTTATCAATGACATGGAGGAGGTGATGAACTGCACTTTCATCAAGTTTGTAGATGACTACAGACCCCACTCAATATGTTCAAGGAGAGGGCTGCCATTCAGAGGGGTCTAGATAACCTGAAGGAATGAGCCAACAGCAACTTTACAAAACTCATCAGGAACAAATGCTAAGTCCTGCCCCTGGAAAGCAACAGCCCCTCGCAGTGATAGGCTGAGAGTGCGTGGCTGGGGAGCAGTTCTTCAGGAAAGGCCCTGAGAGCTGGTGGGCAGCAGCTGAGTGTAAGCCAGCAGTGCCCCTTGCAGCAATGAAGGCCAATATCATCCCGAGATATATAAACAGGGCGCAGCCTGCTGATGGACAAAAGGGAATACCATCCTTTACTTGCACTTCTCCCATCTAGGCTACTGACGGCTTGTTTGAGGCTCTCTAATATGAGAAAAAAAATCAATAAACTGAAGCAAGTTTAGTGAAGACCAACGAGATTGTCACAGCTGGATCTCTTACTCTTCAAGGAGACCCTGGGGGAGTTGGGCTTGGTCAGCCTGGGGAAGACATATCTTTGAGGGTATCTAACAGCATTCTCTGGTGCCTACAAGGAAGACATCAATGGAACAGATCCCGGCTTTTCACAGTGATGAATGGTAGGAGGAATAAAGACCATATGCACAAGTTAAAAGAAGAGAGGTTCAGACTAAATAGAAGAGATATCTTTTCATCATGTGGCCAGCCAAGCAGAAGGAGGCTGCCCAGATCAGTTGTTTCTGTCTCTATTCTCAGAGATTTACAAGATCCAAAAGCATTAAGCCTGGTCTGAGCACAGAACTGGTTTTGCTGTGAGCAGGACTTGGAATAGATTACCTCCAGAAGTCCCTTCCAACCTGAATTATCCTATGGTTATATATTTACATGAAAAAGAAACATATGGCAAAAGCTTTCTGGCGAAGTCATTACTTGAGAGTTGAATTTCTTGAAAGTCAAAAGACAGATGTGTCTAGTCAACTCTGTTTGCAACTCAATGGACCCCTTGCCTGAAGATTTCCAGAAGAATGGAAAATATTATTATTCGGGTAATAGCTATGTCACCTCTTTGTCAGACACTTACTTCTGTACCAGTTGTGCTTCAGTGGTTTTCATAGCAGGTGTCACAAGTACACAGATTCCATTTCTGTTGACTCCCTTTGGAAGTCCTCTGTGCAAAGGATATTTATGATTGGTTGAATGAACAAGGTAGGGTAATTTTAGGCCGTGGTTTTGTCATCTTCCCAGTCTGCAACATACTTATTCAAACCTTCACATGGTCAAAAGCCATTAGGAGCACACCTCATATTTCTGAGAGCTGAGGTGATGGGGTGCACTGTGAGTAAATCACAGGCGGCTCTTCAGATGTTCCTAGATTACATGGGATGGGAGTGGATGAAGCTGAATCCCCAGAGACTAACATCACCAGACCTTAATGGCTCTTTATTTCTCACAGTGGAGGGTTTAGATTGTACAGCAGTCACCTCCTGTCCCAGGCCTTACGCTGCTCATGAGAGGCACAGGATGTCCCCCTGAACTGTTTGAGGGTTACTGTTTCAGCACTGCTGTCTTTGGCAATAGGAATTGTATTATTTGAGTTACACATGAAGTCAAACTGTGAAGCGGGTTTGCATGAGGAAGTGCCAGTTCTGTTCAGAGAAGGACAGGAACTTTATCTGCTGCTTGGGTTTTTTTTTCATACAGAATGGTTTTGCATGCTGTAGGTTGAAAGGTGCTGCAAAAGAATGTGCCATTCTCTTTTCACCAACTTGTGAAATTTTTTTTAATTCTGGTAGTAATCACTTCCTTGCTGTGTCTTCATCCCTTTTCTTTCCTGTAAAACAAAAAACAAAAGAAAAATATCCCCAAACCATATGCTAAATGCTGAACAAATAGTAAAACTCTTAAGTCTGGAAGTCCCTTCCCCATAATCTGACAGTTCTCTATTTCCATTTACTTTTACATTAGCAGAAACCTCTTGCTGGGGTTTAATTTTCAGGAAGAAAACAGGACTCTGTGCTTGCAAGGGCTCACTGCTTCACACAGTGCCAGAGGAGAGTTCTTGCTTTCCAGAGAGCCTGTGCTGGACAAAGGAGCAAGATACATTGAACAGAGTGTGAAATTTGCTGTGTTATCACATTCCTGTGTCTTCATTCATTTTTTACTTTTACTGGAGTGAAAATATCAAAAGCTCCATTTAAAAACACTTCTACATACTTTATACATTCAAAAATCATGGAAAATTAGTGCCTGTAAGACAACTTCTGAATTACTTCCTGTTTTTATGGACTGAGGGAATTTTCTTCAAAGCTACATCAGGCTGTCAGAAGGAAGGCCAAGGCTGGTTTTTGTGGTGCCTTTGTATCGTTTGAGTCCTGGGCTTTGGAGATGTGCCTGGCCAGTGCCAGGTGAACCTCTCGTCCAAGTTACAGTTGGGGAAGATGAGAAATGCTGGTGCAAGGTCCTCTTGCAAAGCTGGAAACGGAGACAACTGGGACTACACACCTAGGGAAAGGAGTGGTCTGCATATCAGAAATGGAAGCAGTGCAAAGATTGCTTTCTTTGTCAAATGGATATGAAGACACTAAATCCTTGTTTCACATTTATTTGGGGATATAGAGAAGTGATAAGGCTTCACCCTTCCTAACAGTTTGTTTTAAAAAGAGATTTGTGAGGTTTTGTTCTTATAGCAGGTATTTTGATGGTTTATAAATTCCCTGAGATCTTAATGGTGTCATAAATATAGAAGTGACAAAATATGCAAATAAATGACTCTTAAACCAATTGAATAAAGTATGCCACATGTAAAAAGAATTTATGACCCAATTGAGATGTAAGTGAATATGTAAATTAAATAGCCTGAGTTACTAAAAGACATGCATAAGAAGTGGTTACTTCTTGCTTTCTGCATCTCTTGGCCATCAGAATTTTTCAGTCCAATATTATGAGGATGAAAGGGATAGCAAACTACTAACAAGTTTTTGCTTTGTTAGAGCTCTTCTTTGGATCACTTAATAAGCAATGCTAACATTCCTTCTTGACTTCCATTCAAAAAAGGATTTTTCTGTAACAAATTTAGTATGACAGGTGAGTAAAGAACCTAGCAGAAATGATAAATGCAAATTGAGCTGAACATTAACTCAATTGAAAATGACAGTCAACAGTGTAAGGGCCTCCCACAATGCATATGGATAACAAATTTAATGTTTTCAAAGTACACCACACCCAGCTTACACCCTCTCTCGTGACAAAGGAAGACCTGAGAAGAAATACTACAGACTACAGTCTAAAAGAGCTTCTTTTAAGAAAAGAACAGTAGCACAGGTAATGTGTCTTTGGGGAATTCAGGGTTAGGATAGTATCCTTTCTGAAGTTAGGTGAGTCCCCACAGTTCAAGGCAGAAGAGCTATACTGTGCTAGCATGATTTAGTCCTTCTTTTAATACTTCTCTTGTTTATTTTCTTGTATCTCTCTTTTTTATCTAGAATAGTGGTTCTTCTGAAATTAATCATCAGATACCAAACTAAGCTACCAAGAAAAACACCTGCAAATTTAGCCAGCGCTCTCTGTGAAAAAGAGATGAAATGGGAATTTCTAGAAGCAGATATAATCAGATTCATAACAACTGAACTTTTTTTGCATACTCTGGTCACGCCTTGTGTATTTTTGCAGGCTTTGAACAATGTGTATAAAAATAACCTAGCTTGCTTTGCTGGGTTCTCGGCAGCACACCCTACATCTGCGCACAACTTTGTTCCCTCAGCCCTCCCTACTGCGTGAAGTTCCTTTGCACTTCTGACTAACTCAGCTTTTCCTGAAGGCAGGGTTGGCTGAAAAGTCCTGCACACCTACTCTCACACTCCCATCCATACTTAGGCCTGGCAGGAAATGTGAAGTTCTCCAAGAACCATAAGGAGATGCTGAAACTTGCCTGAGAATGAGATTGCTGCCTTATGGCTTCAGTCAGAACATTTTTTGAGGGGGTGTGGATTGCAAGGGGGTGTGTGAGCAATGCCAATACTAGACATAGAAATGAAATGAGAGGTAAAAGTCATGCTGTACTAATCAGCCATCCATTCAGCTTCACGGAACATCAAGAAGCTAAGTACAGCATATTGCCCGAGAGAGACAGAAAGATAGTTCATGAAACAGTTTCCAGAGATGTCTGTGTCTGATTCAGACTATGAGGCCACAGATTCCTTTTTAAAAATACTTACTGTTTATTTTCCACAACGGCTCTGGAAATCCCAGAAGCCTCTTAAAACTACAGCACTGGAAAAGAAGCTAGTCCGCTCACTTAATAGACCCTGTTCATGCTGGATTGGGACTTATCTCCCCAGCAAAGAAAACACCATTCTTCCTGGAGTACTTGGGTCCTTGCTTAGTGTGGAAAGGAACAGCAGCACACAGAACAAGGTGATGAGGGCCAGCTGTAATTTTGATTTGCATAAAACATATTTTATATCTGGAGTATAGGAACTCTTCCAGTGCAAAATATATTTTCATGCAAAGCGGAAAGGAATAAATGCATCTAAATACGGACGAAGCAAAATTGTGGAGAGAAAATTTAGATTTATTTATTTAGATTTATTTCACTTACAGTACAGCAGAACTCCACTGTTTAGTAGAAATGTAGAGTGTTGTGAGATTGTACTGTATGTCTTAGTCAACTGCCTTTAGCAGAAAAGCCTATGAAGAACTCTAGTCTCATACATATATCTTAATTCCTTTAAATCAGGCAATGAATTTGTGCTTGAAAAAAGATGCGTGAAGCTTACTCCTGAGTTATCAATCACTGTGATCTTTTTAACAGATGGGAACTTTTTGTGAGTCCTGAAATAATTACAGGGTAAAACCTTCATATTTCTGTATGAGTGTTTTGTTAATAATGAGGCTCTGATCAAAAAACAAAATCAAATGAACCTTGTTCCATTGTGAGTTTCAACCACAAAAAGAGAAAGAGAACAAATCCAACAAAATTTCACATCCTAAAACCTGTAATTTTGGTCACTGGGGGGAAACATAATAAGGTTTGTAACTTAAATACTTATTTAGATGTTTACCTTCTGTCCCTAGATACGGGTATGCCATGATACTCACAGCATATCTAAAAATCTATAAATACATAAACAGAGGTTTGGGTATTTAGCTTTAGATGCACACATTTTAGAACTTCAGTGATATTGTATAGTAAAAATATTCGAGAACAGGGATTAGGATGTTTATGTTCTCACCTTCAATCTCCTACTTCACACTTGGGGGTTGCACTGAACACAAACTGTCTCCCTTGCAGATATGAGAAGTTAATCCCTAGTCCTTTTGGCTATTCATACATATATTAGATGCTTTACAAAACTGTTATTAAAAATATCTAAGGCAGGCTTCAGGTGATGAAGACATTACGTATGCACAGTTCTCTGAGTTTGTAAACGTTTTATCTTCATAGGGACTCAGTTCCCAAACACACATTACCCAGTGAAGTTCATCAAACTGACAGTTTAACTTGGGGTCAAAATCTGACATCGACACTAAAGTCACACTTCCATTGATTTCAAGAGGAAATGCAGCTACTGGAGCTTGATTTCTAAACTTGCATTTCTTTTTGTCCTCACCAGTGATGGTAGCACCATTTGGTTCTAAATAACGCCAGTTACCCCTCTGACTGCTTGACTGTGCTGGCCAATCAGGATAACATCTCTCTACTAGCATTAACACCTATACCTAATAATGTGTGAAAAATTGCAGCTGAATTTATTTGGCTACATCATAATATACTTTAAAAAATTGCCTTTAGTGACTAGTCTGAATCACTGGGACGGTATCCTTTATCACTCTATTTCCCTCCAGCTCTTCACACTATTTATCTTTTCTCTTTCAGTTTCATCAGGAGCATCACTGTAATCAAATTCTTCAAATGAAAGTTAACTCAGAAAGAATGCAAAATTTAATTTTGAAACTACCCTGATGTGCTTCCCTATTCTTTTTTTGTGTTTCTGCAGATAATTTCAGGCTTATGTTGGTCTTTCTCTTGTTAAAATACAGTTTCCAGGGCAAAAAGCACACACATTAAATTCCCTACCTGTACTAAGCTATTAGCTTTCAGGGAAAAATGCATATTGAATTACAGTAATACAAGAATAGCAGAATAATTAAATGAGAATAATACATTAGTACCTCTACATTATCTTCCAGACCATGCAGAACAATTGTGTTTCCTAAATCACAGGGGACCAGGTACATACTGTTAAAGGAATAATTCTTCTCTGTTTGCTCCACCATCTATTTGCAGCTATAATAATTTGTACATGGTATGTGGAAGTCTTTATTGCCCCTAGAGGACTATTTTCATCCAAGGCCACTTAAATCGTAGCAATACTAACGCAAAAAACTTACCTTCTTGTGCTTATAAGTATTTGTGATCTTGAGAGACACTTCAACAATAACATTTCTGCTTTTGACACTGCCTTTTGACATCTCATCACAATGAGTTCAAGATGAAGTATATGGATATTACTACTTTAGTATGCGTGTTTCCTAAATTGGATAGTCTAAGAGAAAGTATGTAGTTTTGGTAAACATTTAACAATTACCTGAAATATTTCTTATATAAAAAATAAACAAATAGAGATTGTAAGTATGTATAATGGCTTGTAACAGTAACCTACTTTATAACCTCATATTCTATGGAAGAGTTCTTTTCACCGCACTGCCTCAGAGGCAGTACTGTATTGTTTCATCTGTAAAAGAAATGACAAATGTGGCCTGTTCATTTATCCTGCTGTTAAATGATAGGAAACAACATGAGGTGCCCAGCTGGGGAACATGGTTGTACTGCTGTGTTCATTGTTACCTGTTAGACTAATCAGGATTTGAAACTCGGATCTCCGCTACTGTGAAAATGATAGTCTTAAAAGCAGCAGTGCGTGCATCAGGCATCTGGATTTCTGCTTGTGTGGCAAAGACATATCTCCCTGTCTGTAGTAAGAGGAGAGTTATACCTTCTTTCCCATGCTGATATATCTGCAGGGTCCCCAAAGCAGGCTAGACAGAAGACGCTGTTGCAAAACTATTTTAAGAGTTACAGAGCTTAAAAGTAATTGTCTTAGTTGTTGTCTGCCATCAAAGGATTTGAGCCTCACTGACTGAACACTGCCTAATGAGGCTATTTCTAACACCTCAGATGACGTGAGAAAGGCAGCTGCTAAGCAGAAGCATCTTGTGGATTCCTGAGGTTCAGCTATTTTCAGGATTTAAATTTAAACTATGGCCATTCTCAAATCAAGCAGGCCAACAAGTTAATATCCTTCCAGATTATCTGCATACTGGCGCACAGCAAAGTGCATCCAGGTTTTGGTGGCACTTTGTTAGGTGAGAGCTAAGTTTTTGTAATCTGTGAGTGTAAGCAGTCTTAAACTGACTTTCTAATGGACAAACTGTATTAGCATATGCCACAGTTAACCAGTTTTAGGAGGCCTCATTTTTGCCTGGGGCCTGGGACATGCTAGATGAACACAGGCATGGACTCATTTGACTGGCATGAATAACTCAAAAATATGTTTAATTCTGTTGTTTGTACCTTTTCATTGATCTCCCTAGACCAAAGCGTTATTCAGATTGATTCTTTCAGCTTATCTCCATCTCTATTTTCTTCTTCTTAGTGCTCAGAAGAGAAAAAAATTGTGCAATGAGAAGAAACAATTATTTTCTCAGAGGGAAACACATGGCGTCAGAAAGACATCAATCACTACCACTTTCTCTTCCTTACCTGGGAGTTATATCTCCACTTGTACATACCTATGGAGCTGAATGTTGCTGCAGGCGATGTGAGCCGGGAGCCCTGGTTGTGACGCTCCACCCACAGACTGTACAGCAACACACCAAGAGAAAGTCTTTCATCTTGTTCTTTGCTACTCTCGTGCTACCGCACACTGTCACCACCTTCGTGAGCAGTGAAGGAGATCATGGAAGGAGAACAAAGCCGAGTCTTGAAAGAATCTGTTCTCACTTTCTTGTGTTTCAAAAGATACACAATTTGTCTTCGAAATTAAGAAAAGTAACTGCTGCTGCTCTCTGTAATGCTTCTCCCCTGCCTCCCTCAGGAGGGGAAGAAGTAGAAACTAAACCTCCAAGTATTATTTTGACTGCAGTTTAAAACAGCTACAATGTAATTAGTCCAAACTATCACTGTGAGAAAGCACACGCACTAGTTAAACAACATCTGCCATTCAGAGCCTAAGCCTAAATATCCAAAAGCTCTTCTGGCAATTTCAAGTTGGTGTTATATCATCAGCACTGAAAAATATCAACAAAAGCAATAGCAGCGCTGATATTTCCATTGTGGTTACTTAGGATCTATGGATCATCTGTGACATTTTTGAGAATCAGGCATCTTTTAGACCCAACACTGGTAAGATTATGCCATGGCTTAATGCTACACGTCCTGAACATTACTTACATCAGTTCAATTTCATGTGTACTAAGGACATCATATGAAGACTGAAATTTTTGCCATGTTTTTCAGCTGATTTTTATATTCAGTTTATGCTGCTGATTCTTAGAATTGTTTAGCATCAATGAATGGACTCAAATATCTGTTAGCTATATGAAATTTCCAGTGACATAAATATAATTTTTTTGAAACAGGAAATCATTGGCATGGAGCTAAACTTTTATTTTCAATCAGGCTGCACTATTTTCTAAATTATTTTACAGCACGATAATCCAAGAGTCACCAAAGAGTGTTACCCATCTGTAGGCTTATGGGAGATATAGCCTGATGAGATAGCCTCGTATCACATTTTTGAGAACCCTCAGTGGAATCCATAGTCTAGAAGATGATGGGTCTCAATTTTCTGAAACAGGACCCTTAGAAAACATTTCAACTTAAGCATCTGAAAGCTGAGATGTCACACTTGCTAACTGCATTTTGAAATCCCGTTCACCTACATGCAGGCAGTTGCCTGTATCATGCAAATCATATGATATCATGGTAGTCTAAAGCTGCAGTGCAGGGTCAGAGCCCCATGTGCTCCAGCCTCATTTCACAGTGCTAAGGCATGTAGAGGAGGGACCATCTTTCCCTTTATGCTTGCACAGTTCCACTGCTGGACCCTGAGGTGCTATAGTGGCACAGGATGTAAGGTGGCAAATATTCTATACTGATATCCCTGAGTTCATCAGAGAATGGAACCAGGAAAAACATCTGTCTCCACATGATTCTAGTGCCTTCCTGGGATGTCCTGGTGTAGCTGTAGGATGTTATAAATTTGGGATCATAATTTTGTAGCATAAGAAAAGTAGCTCTTCAACTGTTCTTTGGTTTTGGGAGAGGGGAGGTGGAGGAGTGTTGATCAGTTTCCTGCCATTGTATTCATCTTTTTTGGATTCATGCTGAAACACTGCATATGAAATGAAATGAAGAGCCTATGGAGACTATACCTAGTGCATCACAAATCTAAAGATTACCTTTGTGGTTTCTTTCGTCTTTAAAGGGTACAATATTTTTTAGATTCTCTTAAGGTGTGCTGGACTAAGATATATGTTAAATGTGATGTTTTAGAGCCAATTTTTGTCTTGTATTGAATCCTCTATGTTTCTGTCTCAGCCACTGTGGGGTTACTGCACAAGTAGTCAGAACTACTGTTTAGTGAAGTACTAATATATCTATACAGTTATGACAAGATAGAATTTCCCTGATGTATATTATGTTATTTATCCTCTCAGTGCACATTCCTGCTGCCAGAGGGAAGAGCTGCAGTATGAAAGAAAGCACCTTCTGTTAATATCAGCTCCATATTTACAGTTTTCATTTTTGGTGTTCTCCAGCTAGGAAGCTATGAAATACTTGGCATACTATACCATTTTTACTTCTTATAAAATGTGGAAGTGAGTTTACTGGGAAAGTGAGCTGACCCCAGTGCAGTAAATTTGATTGCACAACTGCTAATATATTTGTAGCCTAACCCATAATAGTTACTATTACTTCAGTTTTGGGCATCTGCTGAGCAGATGTTGTTAATAACACCGAGCATGCAGAAGGTTTGATACGTTTTTGGTGTGCATGACTGGAAAAGAGCATATGGCCAACAAACTAATTTCCCTAGATCAACTCAGCCAGACATGACAGGCAATTGCACTAAACTACTCCTTCCTCCCTCCGGGTTACCAGGAGTTCTTGTCTGATACCTGTTTTACCTTATAGTCTTTGTGTATCTTTCTATTCATATTTTATTCACTATCTCTGGTAAATCCTAAATCTAATATAAAAGAAGTATGCCCCTCAATATCAGTCTTTTCCACACTCACCTCAAATTTCCTACTACTCTTTCTGCAAGGGTCTGCTTACGACCTCTGTAAGCCATCTGCCAGGACTATGCAACAAAGCCTCCAGTAAGTCTTTAGGGTTCTTTGGCTTAAGGGTCCCCACAGAAAACTGAGTGACTCACAGGAGTGAACAAGGCTTTTACAGTCTCAAGTAATGAGTGAAACAAATGGCTTTAAAGAAACAGAGCTTTGGCAGAGTTGTGGAAGAGAGCAACTCATCCATTTGTGGAGCTCTCAGAGAGCAGAGAGCTCCTGCTTTCCAGACCATCTCAGCAACAGGAACAGGATGGTCCTCTCTCTCATGTTCTGAGGGGTTACTACAGAGAGCTCACCATAACCCTTCCTCTCTCAAAGGCTATGTTTATAAAGCTGAATAAAACAGTGACAGAGGTGGCCTTCAATGAAATGTCATAGACTGCATCCACATTCTACAGCAGTTGCCCTAAGTCTATGCATTGCCCCTGTAAGATGCTCCCGTGGTCCACAGATACAAACAGTACTTGTTGTATGTGTATATATTTCGGGGTTTTTTTCAGATCAAAGTCTCTGAAACAATGGAGCCACATGCAGCCCATCAAATTGTTTTGTGGTGTTTTTTTTCCAGCATGATACTGGAGGTATTTGGATTGTACTGCAGGACTGTGGAGGGACCCAAATCTGTCTCGTCTATACTGCATTTGCAATGGTCCTCAAACTGGGCCCAGGGACTGCCTTGGAGTGTGCTAGTTGTTTAGTCTAAGCTATGCCTCTGAATGTCTGCCACCCAGCACTGAGGGGATGGTGTGCCCTCAGTTAAGCAGTAGGAATGAATAATGATTCTGTGCTCAAGCTTCCTCCACACCTTGTTTTATTTAGCTGTATAAATGTAGTCACAGGAGTCCGACTGCTGAGTTGTTGCTCCCTTGGTGTAGTCTCCTTCCAGAGCTGCATAAACCTATGTTAGCATCACTAACGTCATTTTTTCTGCAGAGGTCACACTGGGATTCCTATGCTAAGCTGCTTATGGCTGTGGTGCACCAGTTCCTGCTGACACTGTATACCACTCTGTTTGCCACTGGCTTGCTGATTGTCTGCAGCTGCTTTGGGTGGTTCTTAATTTTTAATCCAGTTCGGTGACACAAGCAGCCCACACAAAACTCACTTCACAGAAGTAAGATACATTTGGCACCATCTTCCTTCTTCTCAAAAAGCCTGTTTCCCCAGATCAGCATCATCCCTGCGAGGCAGATTCAGGCATTTGTTTAATACATAAACACACCCTTGCTGTTTGTCTCATTTCAGTTGTAATTCTGTCTTTAAACATAGTTTTCAATAGAAATGCACCAGAGTGTTACAAAACCTACACACTCATGAGTGTACCCTGGCACAAACCTTTAGCCTGAGTCAGCTCCTGTGCTCTCCAGCAGATATCTATAGAGTTTTATTCACCCTCATTCTTCTCCCTCTAGCTTCTTAAGAAGAGTTGGTCTTTCTGCCCTTCTTCCTCTCTTGTCTACATGCCTCCAATTTTATATATCATGCCAATGATTCCTCAAAAAAGTGCATACCTCACATTTCCTATGAACATCAGTTTGCTCTGAGCATAACACATTTTTGAACAAGACATCAATTCAACTGAAGACTGTATAAATTCCTGTTGCCTTTCAAAACTTCCATCAAGATAAACAAAAAGATTTACAGCATTTTATGATAATGGAGATGTGACACATTCCTGATTCATACTTCTTCAAAGATTTACTGTATTGAGATTGGGCCTCCTGGTTCCTGTCCGCAGTGCTGGTCCGTGAGGATTGCTGGATACTTTCAACAAGTACTGCTGATGAGTTTTCTGCTATGGCATCTGACTTCTGTAGGAGTGCTTGTGAAATCTCTTTTACTCAGACATAAGCATCTGCAGAATCTGCACCCTTAGAATGCCTGCCTGAGTTAGCATGACACCCAAAAACCTAATAGCTTACCAGCTTCTGTTATTCACTTTTTTGTTTTCCAATAGGTATGGAGATTTTTGTCCCCAGATCTCAATTTTTAAAAAGACAGAAAATAAAGAGAGAAAACTGAGGGAATTCCCCTCTGAGTACATATGGATTTCCAGATAATAGCAAAGGCTTGATATTTTTCATACTCGCTGTACCTTGCACAGGCTTTAAAATTTTGAATGGCCCCATGCAGTGCAAAAATTACACCCCGGTCTTGCTCCTATGTTCCAGATTTCAGTTAAAACCGTTTATATGGAGCTCCTGCAACCCTATCATCAAAGCTGAAAAGGCAAACTCTTCATCACACATGATTTAAAAGAATGTTACAATTTAATTCTGATTGATTTAGAACTCCTTTGTAAATTGCTGGTTCAGGTTAAAGAACAGGTTTTCTATTAAATTGGGATCTGTGCAAAATCAAGATCAAAAAGGGTGTGATAAAACGCTTTAGAATTTCACATAATTTAGGGGGGTCTCCACTGAATAGTGACTCCCTTTTATTCTGTATTTTAGGCTCAGAGAGCTCATGTATTCATTCAGTCACTACTAAAACAATTATTTATTGTGAATTGTTTGTGTTCTAAGTATTATATCTTTGCTTACATTCTTGCTAGTTACTGCAGATTCTTGTTTTCTTTTGATGGGGATTTTGCTTTATGTTGTGCTTTATTTTTGTTCATTTCTTTTTCGAGGTTAGCTTCTAAAAGTAGTCTGTTGCATTACAGTTAATAGCTGCGATAATTAGGCAAATACATAGTCACCTCGATGGAGAAATGAGTAATAATTGTCCTTGTCTTAAACAATTTAAAATGTTAGTAAATCACACAGATTTTACAAAATGAAGGCAGCCCGCTATGAGGTTTACTTTCAGAAAACAAGAGTTTCAGGTAAATAAATTGTTTTCTATCTTTAGTGGGCAACTTTCTTCTCTTCATTGTCATGGTTAAGGCAATGTGAAGCCAGTAAAGAGAGATCTGAGAATTTTTAAGCCCAGGAAAATGCTCTTTAGGGATTTTTGAGTCAGAGGCTTGAGGATAACCAGAACCAGATGCAGATTTCATTAGACAGATTATAATTCGGCTTGCATGAGTGCACAAAGAGACGTCCCTGTTTGATCCCATGCCTTCTCCCTGCGCCTGTATGAAAGATGGTCACCGTCTCTGTCCTAGCGCCCGTAGAGCAAGAGATGGAAAGAGATCATGGCCAGCAATGCTGCCTGCTCTAATAGATGCAGGGTGGGATACAACTCTGTCTTAATTAGGATCAGATGTTGGATTCCCGCTGTCATACACTCTCATAGTCTACAGTACATGGAAGTTGCCACTTTCACTTCAACGTTCCCAGTGAGCCAGAGCATATCTGGTATCCCCCATTGACAGCCAGAGCCTAAATTATAGCAGACTGTGTGTTAAAGTCCCAATAAAATCCCATGGGAGTCTTTCACCAGCCATAGTGCTGTAGGAACAAGCTTCTCATAAGAATTTTTATTTTCAGACTTGTATGAATTCCCACTGAACCAGGTCAACATAAATCGTTATACTGCTAGCAAGAGCACTCCTCATTACCACGTATCATAAAGATGAATCATCTGCAATCTGCCTGCACTTACAGCTGTCTTGCTTAACTTCTTGGATGGAGCATTGCCTGCTCATGTGTTGTTTATACGTAGTATAGGGAATAGGTGTCAGAAAAGATGATTTCACCAAGATAATTTAAATAGAACAACAACTGTTAGCTTGTTAGCAATAATTTCCCTTTTGGTGACTGAACAAGAAAGCACTATTCCCCCATGAAGATTTCCAACCTGCTGGCACCTGCTCCCTGCTTCAGCATCATGAAGTTTCATCAGTCAGGCTCCTGGACTGCTGTCTCTGAGCTGGGGCCCTTTCTTGCCAGGGATACCAGAACATCAAGAACATGTTTTCATCTTACTCGGAGTGCTTTAATATCAAAGACTAGGAAAGTACAGAAGAGGAAATGTTTCCTAGCCAGTGGTTTTTCTTTTTTCCTCCTCTATCTCTTGCTGAAGCTAATTCTTCCCAAAGTACTTCATCTTTTCAGCTGGACAAACTGTTCTGAACTCTTCATATTGAAACTCTTGGATGTTCTGTAAGAGCATTCTAGAAAGGGATTTCTGAAACATAGGCTAAGCATAGCCATTGCCTCTGTTTTTAAGTGTTCTGAATTCTTATGAGGGATACACTAATTGTTTCCTCCCAAAGGGGTCAAATAATTGCAGGAATCTGAATTTAATTAGCCTTCTCTGCCTATTTTACTTTTTTTCCCTTTCAACTAAGTCAGAGCTGTAAACATGAAAATAAACAATTCTTGCTCAGTTTCTCATCATACTGTAACACAGTCCAAACCACTTCTCAGCTCCCACTCAACATTCAGAAAACAGAGCATCTCACACAGAGCACCTGCCATCTTGCAGGATAGTGCCATATGTGATTATCTAGAAGATTTATGTAGAGAGATAACAGCAAGCTTAAGACAGATAAGAATGTTTCCTCTTACGGCGGGCTCTGGTTAGTTATCAAATAAAAATTGTGCAGGCATCTCCGTGCTCTTTTTCTTGTCTTGCCTCTTTTATAATAGTTGAAAAAGCATAAGTAAGATCTATCAGAAAAAGTAAGACTGCAACAGGAATAGAAATACTTGAGCAGGGATACGAAATATTGCAGTTTGCTGCTGATGCTTTTTGTTTTCGCCTTCAAAATCCAATCAGATGTCTTGAAAATGTCATTTATTTTGGCATTTTAAGTATGTTCTGGTTTCAGAATCAAAATATGGATTTTTATTTTCTGCATCTCAGAAAATACATTTAAAAATTTTGGCAAATTAGTTTGCATTTCAGTTAACTAATTTGTCCATAAAGTACTCGGGCACCTACATTTATGATCAAAGCTCACCTAACAGAATTATGCAGACTGTTAAAGAAGATCCAGAGAGAGGGCAGCGTGTATTTATTTCATAAACTGCTCTGAACCATGTGTCTTTTAAGATCTGACCGTGCTTTATGACAGCTCTAGAATATGTAGAGAGTGTCTCTACGAAATACAGGGGAATTCATGACCTTTTTCCTATGAATCATTTGATTCCTTGTCTTTATGCTGGAGAAAAAAAATGCTGCATTTTTTTGAACAGTAGCTGCCACCAAAACTGACTTCTAAGGAGAATTCATTAACATTTTTCCTCTCATTTATTCTAAAGAAAGTTCAGGAAATAATGATGCTATACTTAGTAGGGATAATAAGAATGAATAGTACTATTCACAATAATCTTCATATCTGTCGTGCATTAGCATATGAACAATAGACATCTAATATTTTCAGCTACTTTCTTTATTCTCTCTCTTCTTTGTGTATCTGACATGTCAGTGTTTGGAGTTTTTTACTTCTCAGCTGACCGTGATGACTAGCTAAATGCTCGCATAACTAATCTGAATTATTTTAGTAGCTCTGGAAATCATATGTGCCATCCAACTGCCCAACTGCAGAAATCCTTGGAGTGTTGTTGTATAACCTGTAAAAGACTAATTGGTTAAAATAATTTAAAAATAAAAGACAGATACAGCCTTTGCTGTAGTCCTAAAGCTGCAATAATTTATCAGCTGGAACCAGTGTTAACAGGGACTGAGTTAATTGATTGAAATGAACAAGATCTGACATGCATCTTGAAATTTTAGAATAATTCTCCAGTGCTATTCATCTTCATGACAGAGAAGAACTTCCCTGATAAATCTGTGGCTGCTAATAACTATGATTTAATTCAAGTACAGTTATTGTTGGTAGAATGTTCTGTTTCTAAAATTAACCAGCTTGAGCAGACGTCCCAAGCACAACGGAAGACCTACTCAAGCAAACCGTGAGAAGTCACAGACGGTCAGCTGCATAGATTCTGTAGCTCAGGGAGAAGAAAATAGTGCAAACGGGTGTTTAAGAGGATGAAAAAGAAATGTGGCTCCTGACCTACAAATAAAACAATGCTTTTGATTTTGATGACATTTTTGATCATATTTGTGTTAACACTGCTTTCACTCTGCTTGAGACCTGTCCAGACTCATTTCCACAAGCAGACAATTGCACAGGGCTTGTAAGACAAAGAGAATTAACAAAATGGAAATGTGTAAACTACATCAAGGCCAAATTGTTCTGGTAGGTGGCAACATGAGTCCAGTCTTGTGTATTACAGAGGAGGTGAGAAAGGTAGCACACTTTCTTGAATCTCCTGCTTTCTCTTCCTGCTCACAGGAAGCTCCCAAGTGGTTTTCTCACAAAAAAACATCCAACTCTTTCCAACTGGTTTCTGTTTTTTTCTAGTGAATGAGGCAAGTAGGAGGAAAGAATACATTATTGTCCTGCCTAGATTTCATATTTTTCAGTAAAACTGTTTTACCCCATGAAGTATAGCTTCTTCAAAAGCTTTTGTGAAAACACACCAGTTTAGAGCAAGAGGTCTCCCAGGACCTGTAGGAAGAAAGTTAATTTCCAGAGGAGGTGAATTTCAGAGGACGTAAATTATCATCCCAAGAGACCAGTGGCAATTTTCAAAGGGAGGTTTGTACATTGCAATGCTCAGTGCTACAGCTGTTGATGGCCTAGTGCCAGCCCTGGGTGTAGACCTGCTTCAGGAGTGACATTTGTACCACTGGGTCTGGCACCTAAGTTTTACATGTACTGGACACAGGGAGCTGGAGATGCTGAAATGGTGGGAGAGAGTATAGTCTAAGCCACTAAAGATGCTGGGGGAGGCAAGTTTCTGAATGCATGAAATTCCTCAGGACATGGGTATCTAGCTGAATTGTCTCGCTTCTTTTTCCCTAATGTTAAAATGTTCGAAATGCTATTTTTCTTAACCAAGTGCACCTGCTTGAGGATTCAAGAAGAGTGGAAGTACTCACCTTGCTTGTGTTAGACTTTATCTACTGTGAAAAAAAAATCCAAACATGATTAGCCAGATCTGCAGCAATACAAAATTACCCCTATATGTTGGATTGACCTTGGCTGGCCACCAGGCACCCACTAAGCTGCTCTATCGCTCCGCCTCCTCAACTGGACAGAGGGGGAAAAAACATGATGAAAGACACATGAGTTGAGCCATGTGAGCCTTGTAAACCCCATACGATCCCCCACACCAAAATTAAGAGAGTAAAGAGAAGGACAGGTAAAAAAAAAGAACAGAAAACCAAAGAAAAACCCAAGAGATGCATCATATCTGGGGGGGGCAAGGATCATTCATTTGTTTGTCTGCTCTGGCTGGTGGAATGCTGGGGGCCTGGAGAGAAGAAGCAGCTGAAGGTCCTATATGACAACACAGGTTCTCTTGTATTCCTTCAGTCTGCTCACCAGGCTGCTGTATTCCCCTCTGCCAGCATGGCTGAGGCATGGAAAGGAGGAGGTGAGTCGGCAGTGATATCCGTCAAAGGCCACCTGGTTAATTAACACCAGCAAATTTACCAATTGAGCTGGCCCTGCCCAATGAAAACGTTTACGTACTGTAGAAAGGTATAAAGTCACTGCAGTGCATATGAAGAATATGTTAGGGAAGACAGTCTGGGTTAGTCCTGCCTCGGGCAAAGGCAAACTCATCTGTGGGATTGCTTTTGCTCAAGGACCTGCATACACTTTGTGGGTAATGTGGAAGGATGGGGAAGTTTGATGTGTACCTGAAGGGGATTTGATTTGGGGTGAGAATAGCCAATAAATTAAATTGTATAGTGTTAATTGCTAAATAAGTCTGTCTTGGTATGCCATCGGTAGTATAGTTGCTATATGGTGTATCAATGGCATTCCAGTAAGAATCATCCAAATTAATCAAGGATGAACTTCGATAAAACCAACAAAGTGCAGCAGTGAGGGAACTAGACCTGGCATCAGCAACTGGCACCCAGCCACCTCCTCAAGATTGTCATCTTCAACCCACAGACAGTGGGCATAGCCTGTGCCAGGTACACCAGCCTCAATCTGCGGGCTCAGAATGCGATCATCCAATACCACACATCATCTCTCCTGCCCCAAAAGACAGTTACGACATATGAAGCCCAACATCATGGATTAAATTAACTCAACGGACATTTCAAAGGCATGGTCCGTAGACTAAAGGAGTGATATCTCTGTGTGTGTATGTGTACATGTATATAAAGACAGAAAACATCATGATAGTAAATTGGAAAGTGTGGACCCTGGGCATGACACAGGTGGTATAGAATAAGGGGCTGATAATGTCCTGGGTTCAGCTGGGATAGGGTTAATTTTCACAAGAAGCTGGCTAGGCTGACCCAAACAGCCAATCAAATGGGATGTTCTATACCATGTGATATCATGCTCAGTATTCAAGTGGGGGAGCTGGCTGAAGCATGAGGATTTGCTACTCAGGAATAAGGTCAGGGATGGTAAGAACATTGCATGCTGTATGTTCTTTTTATCAGTATTATTGTTGTCATTTTCTTCTCCCTTTGCTGTTCTGTTAAACCGTTTTTACCCCAACCCTTTTTCTTATTCTTCTCCCCATCCCACCATGGGGGGGAGGAGTGAAAGAGTGACTGCATGGTTCTTTGTTGCCAGCTGGGGCTAAACCACAACAGTCTTTTTTGGACCAGAGATGTCCGTAGAAAGTATGCAGTGAAGATTGTCTATGCCACAGAGTAAATACCCTCCCCAATGCTCCCCACAGACCTGTGCCCCAGCTGCCTACAACAGGGGACTTGCTGGCGTACACCACAGCTCACCTCCCCATCTCTGCACTCGCTCTGACTTCCCTCCCTAGAGAACTAGGGGAACGGCCCATATCTCATGTTGGTTTGGAGTTAAGTGATGGCTGAGAGCATGTTCAAGAGGACCAGGACAGCAGGACACAAAGCACCACCTGACCAAGTAGATACAACTGTCTATCCAAAAGTGAACAAGCACTTCTCACTCTGAACGTGGCTGTGTCAATCATACTCTGTGCTCTGAGGTGTGGAGGGAAGCGAATATGTGTTAGGAATTTAGGGTCACCTCTGTCTGCAGCTTCTACAGCAGCAGCTTGGTGTTATAAATCCAGTGGCTTAATTGGTGAATAGCCTGCTGGTCACATTTACAAAATGCACAGGAGGCACTTTTAAATTCTTGCATTCTTGAAAAACTTGTGATCCTTTTCATGTATCCTTTAGCTCATCTCTCTCTTCTTACTTGAATAAAAGAAGTGGGAGGATGAAAAAGAGAACAGCAAGGGCTGGAGAATCTCGTTATAAATATACAGAGCATCATCTGTAGGTGGTGATATAAAAATTACGAGAAATGTTCCTCTGTGTTACTGTATATAGACATGCCTGATTGGTCAAAGTCTGCCACTACAAACACCAGGAATATAACCACATTGCTGAACGTCATTATCCTGCTTGCTCCAATAATCTCATTAATAACTCTGCCTTTGAATTTCTTCAGTCTTTCCGAGTGTTTCTGGCTGTCTCAAGAATTAATTTATCAATCGTTGGCATTTGCAATCACTTGCTCATTCCAGCTCAAATTGCATTGCAAAGTTGTCTGAGTTACTTTATCTGTATTTTAGCTCTTCTATCCACGTGTCAGTCATGTCAGTCTGAATTGTGAGCTGTTGTTTGTTTTGAATGCAGCCATCTGGATGGTTTTGGTCTCATTCTTCTCCCTGGCTTTCCAGACCACTGTGAAATTTCCACACGCTGTTTCTAATTTTTAGGAATTATTGTCCTGCTTCTTTCTCTTTCGCCTCAGCAGCTTGGAGAACCTTCAATGACATCCCATTTTCAGGAATAAGTTAGTCAGAAGCACAAACTCAACCACCCAAACAGCGCTTCACTTGGGTAAGTATCAGAACAACTCTGTTAAAGCATTTCACCAGTGCTGAAATATTCATCAATCAGTTCAAATAAAAGAAGCCCTTAACCTTTTTCTATAACTTTAAGAATATCCAGGAGAATATAGGACTGTCTGGAAAGACATTTTTGCAATGAGGTATTGATTTTAAGGAAGTTTTTGCAATAGAAAGGTTTTTGAGATCCAGGGCACTCCAGTTACTTCTGATGGCAGATAGGAACAGAGATCTGAAACTCAAACCTGGTATTATTGATCTACAAAAGATGGCTTTGAGAGCGTGCCATTTTAGAAACCAAAAAGATACAGATGTTGTTCCAGTGTGAAACACAAACCAATTTCAAAACCTTAAGAGCTCATAAAATTGCCAGATTTTCTGTTGCTAACGAGTTACATGTCAAGAAGGACTCATGCGGTTATGAAGATTAGACTGTTCTTCACTCCTTTTTCTTAACAGGATACGCTCTCTGTAGAGGGGAATCCCTGAATGGCAAGAAGCAGTGGTGTCATCTCTGCTACAGTGTTTAAAGACAGGGGCTAGTGATGCACCATCCTTGCTCTCAAGGAATGGCACCCTGAAGGCAGCAGAAGATTACCCTATCTACTACAAGCATCCTGAAGTTCAAGGCTGGCTCTGAGCCCTGGCAAAACATGCTATTCCCCAGGAGAACAGGCTGCTGGGGCAGCAGCATAGCAAAGGCTACTTCTCCCGTTTCTAAACTCTGCAAAGCCAGGATGGCTGCTGCTGCCGCTGCTCCTGTAAAGGCATGGGTGACAGTGTGTGGAAAATAGGTTATTCCTGGAGCAGGATGGGGAGACAGGATGGGTGTACACCCTTCCAACAGCAGCAGCTATTGCTGTGCCTACCTTTCTGCACGTGTCTGGAAAGAAAAGGAAGAGCAAGCTGGACTTCTCAGGCCTCTTCTGTTCCTCTGGTTCCCCCAGCTTTTCCTGTCCCAGGAGCAGGAGCTTCACAGCTTTGTTTTACAGCAACAAAATTCAACCTTCTGTGCCCTCTGAGAAGTCACAGGCAGCTCTGATAAAGGCCTAGTATCCTCATTAGAGACAAAAGTAGTGTGGTGGTTTGACCCCAGCTGGCAGCTAAACATCCACCCAGTTGTTCACTCACTCCCCCACAGCAGGATGGGGAAAAGAATCACAGGGCCAAAGTGAGGAAAAACTCATGCATTGATATAAAAACAGTTTAATAAGTAAAGAAAAAAGAAACAAACCCCAAGAACGCAAAGGCAATCACTCACCAGTTCCCACCACCAGACCAATACCCAGCCAGTCTCAGAGCAATGGCTACTTCCCTGGCCTGTAACGCTGAGCAGAACGCTGTATGGGATGAAACATCTCTTTGGCTAGTTCAGTTCAACTGTCCTGGCTGCATCGCCTTCCAACCACTTGTGCACCCCCAGTCTACAACATCAGTGTGTTGTCAACACCGCTTTGGTCATGAGTCTAACACACAGCACCATAGGGGCTGCTATGAAGAGAATTAACTCCGTCCCAGCCAGACGCAGTACACATAGGAACAGTACTGGGAATTTTCAGGGAGATGGTTATCAAGGCTATTAAGTAGAAAAGAGTTGTTCAGGGAAAAAATTTCAAATGTAGTTAAAATAAAATTGAAACATGATTTCACACATGGTCTTACATTCAAGTTTCAGCACTTTTTTTACTCCATATGGCAACGTCGAATGCTCGGTTTGGTTCATAATATCACAAACTATTTTCTTAAAGCTTTTTTCTTTGTAAAGTTTGAATGAAATAAAACACTCTTTTGTTGACAGTTGGAAACTGGACTGGCAAGGACTAAAATTTGTGAGCTTAATTTTGTGTTCAAAACATTTCTTTTTTTGTTTTCGCTAATATTCATTTTGCTTCCCTTACCGACAGCAAGTTTTGGGACCTTTTATCCTGTTTATTTTAAAAAATAAAATATTCTCACTAATGAAGATCCATTTGCTTTTATTCTTTCATGTTGTTATTTCAAATTTTTTGTTACATATATTCGAGATTAATGTGATGAAACATTTGGAGAACTTATTCCTCTCCTTTCTGAGGCTTTTTGTTCTGTGTTTTTCTTGAGGTTTATGTCTTTCTTGAAAGTGTCACCGAAAATCCAGGAATAAAAACTCATAACACCAATGTAGTGTTAAAAGGCAGGCATTCTTTATTGCAGTGCTGGATGCACGGGGGATAATTCCACCAAACATGCATACCCCGTACCTTTTCCATGCAGTTTATATGGATCAAAAATATACATATTCATTAGGTTACATAGCCCATTCCTTTCATAATCAAATGAGTTCATTTCCATGTGCTCCTCCCAGCCGCGCCTGCACAGTGCCTTCTAGTGGTGGTCGTTGGGGGTCGCAAGACGAAGGCTCATCCTCTTCATCACGGTGTCTGCTGATTGACCCCTGTTTCCGCGCAAGCTCAGTCTTCTTTTGGCTCTTATCCTTGCGTCAAGGTCGTCTCGACCAGCTCCAAGCAACTCCTAGTTTCAACTAAAAACTAACATTCCAGGTGGGAGAACATAGGACTTTTCACTTCAGTCAGTTTTCATAATAGATGAATGTCATAAATCTACCCGTGTTTGTTTGATATTGATCCTTTTATTTATTATTGTTTAACCTTTAATAACGGGAACTTAACTACCTGTTCCTTATTATTTCTGAACCTAGTGTCCAGCTGGGCAGGGCTGTACAGGGGACAAAATAGTAGCATTTTTCGTGCTTTATGATTAACTAATTCCATCACCTTGGTTACAAAAGCACTGTAAGATGTAGTATGGACATACATGGTATTAAATAAATGAACAAACTCTTTACAATAGACATTTAACATCACAACCACCCACACTTATCTCTTGAAATTCACCAATAGCATGATATTGTTATTTAATGTTTCCCTTTCACAGTAAATGTTTAAGAAGGGTACTGAAAAACTTTATGACTTTTCTTACTTGAAGGAAAGGTGTTAATGAAATTCCTAGGCCCTGAAGAGCCATTAGGTCTCTTTATTTCAAGCCTGTGTAGGTGGCATTGCTCTCAAAGCAAGGCTTTTATTCTTCAAAATGCTTTTTAAAAGGAGCTGTCCTTGTGGAGCATTCTAAGGCAATGAAACCAAGATAAGACTTGACAGTGTCTTTGCCAAGTACAGATGGGCACACCCCAGGGACAAAGGCAATTCTTTCTAAGGGAAAGGCCTTAGAAAAGCCTACCTTTTGAGACTCTCTCTTCTAATGTTCTGTCAATACTCTGGCTGTCTCCTTTGAGTAAAGCTTGCAAAAATTATTTCCTATAACAGAAGAAAAACCTCGTGTTCGTTGGGAGTGGAGAAATGTTATTCAGGTAGGCAGCCAGCAGAAGCTGGCATTCTCCCTGACTGTGCTGTGCCTCAGTTGGGTGACGCTGCATGCTCAAGGACTGTCAGTACAACTTCTCCTAGGAGCTTTAAATTGCTTAAGATCTCTTAAAATGTAATTGTAGAGGCTATTTGTCTTCTGTTTGAATGCAACATGAAAGAAAACACATAGCCTCTGATAAAGACAGAGCTAAGCTCACTCTTAGCTTCAAAACCTAATAAATCTTCATGATCGATTTAGTTAAACAGAAACACCACTGAAGAGAATCTGTAAAAATTATTCCTGTTTGAAAGATCTGGATCCTTCCAAAGACTGTAGCATAAAACTTTGCCTGAGTAACCCTTTGCTTTATCCAGGCCCTGAAATCTCATCCCATGTAGCTTCATATTTTACCAGGACATAGCTTTGTAGACATCTGTTGGGGTAAATCCAACCTCTTATCAAATCTGTAAGGGTCCATGGAAAATTATCATGTTTATTTCATTTTTCCATCAGCTTCAGCAGAGAAGGTGTTTTGCGTCTCTTCTTATATGCAATAAAGACCTATTCTGAGGATGATTGATGTACTTTGAAATGAAGATTGAACTGTTTGTCTTTAAATGAGTATTAAGAACATACATTTGTGTTGTTACTTAAGATCTGAAAAACTTTTTATTGTTTGTCAGAGAGTCTAAAGAAGTTACTTTCAGTTGTCAGAAACAACAGACTTAGCTGTGAAAAGACTGTATACTTTTAAAAATCCGGTGCTATGTTAGCATAAAAACAGCCTACAAGTGTTTTGAAGCACGTTGAGGACATTGTCTTGAGAGATAACTTTTTCATGCATTAAAGCAAAGCCAAGATAATATTTATAGCATCTACATTATGGAACAAAGCATGTTTAGTTATTATGTTAATTTCTTCAAATTTAAGGTATTCCTTCAAAATGGCTGTTATGGACAACATGCTAGAGGAAGAGGATAAGCGAAAGGGATCAGATTTTTTTGTCGTAATACTGGGAGAAGACATTTAAAGAGATCAAAGGCTGATGTCTCATTTTGGAGACGTGCCTGAGAAGTAGGAGTGGTGAAGGAAGTGAAGAACCAACTTGTCCATGCAGCAATATCTCCTTTGTTCTAATTATGGCTGTGAACATTGCAATATCGAAGGACTTCCATATTAGGTTAAGCCAATGGTTCATCCATCCCAGTGTCCAGCCACTAAGAGGAGTTTAGTGAAGGGCACAGGAACAAATCTGTGTGAACCATCCCTTTCCTGTTTCTGGCAGCCACTGGTTTAACACACTGTTAGGAGACCTAGAAAAAGTGTCTCCTCTTTATATGCGATGTAAAAGGCGTCAAAATTACAAGATTCTCTAGAAGTGTTGCTTTTCATATGAAGGCACCCAGTTCATTGGAATTCACAAGTCTGGTGCTGGTGGATTTGCTAAACTAGTTAAATACACCCATCCCACGCCAAAAGAGTTGACTTTATTTTTTCTATTTGCTAGTCATGGGCCATATGAGTGAAATACTAACCATTATTGTTATCTTCATAATTACATAATTAATTTCTGAACAATTAGCTTTTTTCTTCATTTTTCTTTTTTTTTCTGTTTTCTTTTTTTCCCAGTAAATGCCTTCCATCACTTTCCTAACCAGAGAAGCAGAGAATTTCAAATGTCTCTGTGAGCACAAACCGTTCTATATACTCCCTAACATAGACGTATTTTCTTTCCATTTTCATTCTGATGCTTCTGTGACCATTCTGTTCTTGCACTGTACAATGTTACCAAGTTACCAGCGAGACCTGCAACATCAGTGAAATGGGGTAAACAAAAAAAGTTCTGTTCCTACAGAGAAAAACTTTCATCTGCAAAACATCAGATCCCTGAAGACTGTGCAAATATATGTGAGCTAGGCTGGAACAATGCCTTTGCATACACAATACAATTACCACACCAGGTTGTCACGTTTCATTTATTATTCCTAGGATTCATTATTTAGATTGTGGCAGTGCTTAGTCTGAAGAGGCATTCTGCAAACACAGGGCATGGCAAAACTGTGAAGGACTTAAAATAAAGTGAGGGAGAAACAAGCAGTTGTCTTATAAATGCAGATGACACATAGCAAATGTAAGTCTGGAACAATATTAATTCAGTTAGGAAATACAGCTCCACTTCAGAAACATGAATTTTACCCCAACTATTCCAGTTTCCAGAATCACTTGGTATGACTTGAGAGCAACTTGCTGTCCAAATGAATGCTTTATCATGTTCTTTTCTGTTTACCTGTAGGACCTGCTTAGAATATCTCATTTGAAATGTCATTTGCTGTGTCTTCTTTTAGAGGTCTCTAGTCAGCCTTGCCAGCTCATTCGGCCACCAGTGCGCTCAGTGCTGTAGGAATAGCTGTGGCTCCCACTGCTTCTACAAAGTGGACTTGCAGTTTGGGATGATCACAGGCTTTTAGGTGTACCTAGCTAGCAGCCTTATCAGCCTCCAGTCTGCAGGAACGTAAGTACTGTGCTGCTGCTTTTTAAAGTCAGAATAATCTTTAAGTTCTCCAAGCTAGAATCCTGAACTGCACATTGATTTTACTATACTTTTATAATTTATATACAGACAAGCACTTTCATATTTCAAGCAATACTGTATTATCCCTTAGGTTGAATATTTTCCATAACACTTATATTTTATTTCCCTAAATATTCTTCTCTAAATGTTCGTATTAGAATAATGTAAATTACATTCCTCTAATTACAGCATCACCACCATACACTTTGCAATAGATATTGACTAACTGAAGGCTCACAAAGTGACTTTTCTGAAGCCTTTACAATGCATCAAAGCTTTAGCCATTTGTAAAGTATTATCACATCTGGAACTTTATTTATTTTTATTGAAATCACCATTGGACTTGGAGGAAAACAAAAAGTTTCTCATTAATTTGTAGAAAATTCAACGATGTATGAGGTTTTTTAAATTCCTTTGATTATGGAGGGAAGAATATTTTTCAAGATCTCCATATTTACCAGGAGAATTATGTAGGTTTAATGACTCTCAGAAATGGAAAATTGTGATTTAAGATACACAGAGATCTTTTCTGTCTGATTTATAATTTTTCTAGGTATGATCATTAATATTACTAATGGAATAAGAATATTATTTTTGGGGTAATATTTTTGGAAATATTATTCAGGGAACAGGAACAACAGATGTGCAACTGGTTTTGCTCATTTAAGGAAAAGTGCCTTTCTGATTAGATCCCAAACTATGTCACATCCTTGCATAAAGGTGCATTGCACAGCCACATTAGAGACTGGCTGAAAGCAGACAGAGGGCAGAGTGTCTTTTTTGCTCTAACATTTGGTTCAGTAGCAGGTTTATCATTTTAAGGCTAACCCAGAGAGATACATGCACATATTCTGTGATTCTTAACTCACTTCCCAAGCTATCCTTTTCCCATCTTGCTCTAAGTCTGGTAAAGTTGTGCTGAAAAAAACAAGTGGATTTTCTTGGTACCAAGCTGACCATGAGCCAACAATGTGCTTTTGCAGCAAAGAAGGCCAACAGCATCCTGGTTTGCATGAGGGGTGAAGCATTGCCAGCAGGTGAAGAGAGTTGATCCTTCCCCTCTACTCAGCACTGATGAAACACATCTGGCGTGCTGGGTCCGCTTCTGGGATCTCCAGTAAAAGAGAAACATGGACATACTGGAGTAAGTCCAGTGAAGGACCAGTAAAATAATGAAGGGTTTGGAGCAGCAGGAGGCTGAGTGTGCTGGAACTGTTCCACTGCAGTGGTACTGTCAGTCTGTTAACACAGAGTAGATCTGTTTGGGTGCAACAGGGTAACGTGCCCTTACCCTGATCTTTCTTTCTACACCTCTCTGTGCTCCTTTCTTTTCGCCCTTCTGATCTCTCCACAAATAGGATCATATTCACTGAAGCTACAGATACTAATGAGTGTGGGGGAAGAAGTATTTTAGCAGGGATGCTCCATGTCCTTTCTGGAGTATTGCATCTCAAGAACAAATGATCTCTAATTCACTTCTCTGGGACAAGAAGCTGCCTTCTTCCAGCATGAAAATGCTTTTTTATATAGAATATAATCTTCATTGTGTCCATACTCTCATAAATTCCACGATATTCTTCCCAGCTTTCAAGGATTTATTTATATACTTTATCACTTGGAACTCTTTTTGCCTTCTGCTTAATGAATATATCATCAATGTTCTCTGGCCCTGATGCCAGGTTATACAGGCTAGATGTGCCACATTTGTCTCCAGGTGTCTTCTTGGGCCCTTCCAGACCTAAGAGGTAATATCTGACTTTCTCAGATGGGAAAGGAGTAATTTTTTTTGACTTTGTTTTATCCTCACAGTCACTCATATGACATTAGGATTCTGTTGAAGCTCTTTGGAGTAAAGCTGGGTTTCTATTACTCCAGGCCACGGCTGAAGTGTGTCTGGATGTTTGGTGGTGCTAAGCCTCCTGGGGTAGTGCTGGAGGACTGTGTAGGCTGGAGGAAGCCAAACCTACTGCAGCTTCTGGTGCCTACTGGAAATAGTTCCTGATCCTTTGTATCCCCCAAACTATGCCTGGTATTGCCCAGAGATTGCTAGCCAGCCTGGGCTAAAACTACCATGTTGCAGTAGAACAAATCTTCTGGACAAACAGTGATCTAGTGTCTAAACTCACTCCCTGGCCTTGTTTTTATTGGCTGCATAGAAGTGACCTCAACAAATAGAGCTTATGCCGTACTATTAGGAAAGGGATATTTTTACAGTAGTTCTTCCAACTGTCTGCTATATTAAAAGAGACTACCAAGTTTTCCTGCTGCTTCTTAAAGACCCTGTAGATTTCAGAATGACATGTAACCCTTATGAGCTTCAGAATAATTTCCTATTCAAGAAGGAAACTGAAACAGTCTCATGCTGTTTTTTAGCTGCACTTCAGTGGCCCAGGTAAAGCGTGGATATTGACTGCTGCTGCAATTAAAATTGTTTCTTTCATCATTTATCAAACATGAGTTTTATGACAGAGTATGCATAGGAATGCAGAGAAATAATTCATGGAAAAGTAGTTACGTCTGAATCAAAGTATCAAAACAAAAATATAAACCAGAGATCTAATCCCCAAATTAGTGACTCAAGTTATTTCTGATTTAAAGCGTACTGACAGTACTCAGTATTTATTTCATCTGAATTTGACTTTCCTCTTTAAATTGCTCCACTGAGTTTATAGATTGACTTTCAACCAAAACCTGAAACCGTGTCCACTGATCTTACTTTATAGATTTTCCTTTCAGATTGTTGTCTCTGGGCAGATTTAGTTGTTGATTGTTTGATGGACAAGCTTTGCTTCTGATTTTTTTCAAGTGCTTTTCATTTCCTTTATAACATTTTGAAATGTCATCTGATGTATTTACTCTGATAAAAAAGAGGGAATTAGTTGTCAGTCAAGACTGATTTAAACAAAAAGGAAAAAGAAAATAAGCATTTAGCTAGTACACCTAGCTAAACTAAATTGCTTTATCATGTTGATTAGTTTCTTTGGAATTCACAGAGGAAAGAAAATAAGATATTTCGTGGTTTGTATTTGCAATGACAGCTTTGTTTTGAGACATAAAGGACCAGATTTGCAGCCCTCTTAGTCATGCCTTCAAAATGGGTGGACCACATTTTTGTAAAAAAGTTATGGTTATATTCTGATATTCCTGGGCACGAAGTTCTGCTCTCGAAATGCTGCATCAGACTGTACCTACTTACCAGTAAATTGATCCTTGTACTGGAAATTGGGTAGTTATAACTACAATCACCTCATTACTGTAAGTAAATGTTAGGTTCTTTTCTTGCAAAGAGATATATCTGCTTACTCTGCAGTTTCAGTAAGACTGGAGTGGAAAGCTTCAGTTGCTGAGTCTCAGCAAGACTGTCCAAATACTGAACTTAGAAGATGTTCCTCCTCTGCTTATAGCTCTGGCAAGTAGCCAAAGCACCTACAGTAAAATCACATCCCAGACTTCTGTTGTTGTGTAAAGGGGGTGAGTTCAGATAAGAGTGAGGGAATAACAGATTAGAAAAAAGGATAAGAATTCTACAGGTTTTAATTTCCTTTCAACTTTTTTTTCTTTTCCAAACTGTTGCTAAATTTAACATTAATTAAAACTCAACCCAGAACAAGAGACTGGTAGATTTTCCTACATGGTATTGCATGGTATTCGGACCAAGCACTCTAGTAAAGAAGTATAATTTGTGTTGTTAGGAGGAGGATCAAGAATACTTATACTAAAGAGAGTTCAAATCCTTGTAAGCTCTTGTGAGAAAAAAAAAAAAAAGTGGCTAGATTTCTGGAATTCTTTCAAAAGATTCAAAGGGGTGATGTTTGCTTTAGAAGCAGGTGGGGAGAAGTAGGGGAGAGATTTCAGGCTCTGTGCTGTTCACTGCTCTCCCACAGAGACTGTCTTTGTGACTGTGGTTAAGTTGCTTGGTTTTAGCCGGACTGGTAGACAATGCCTAACTTGTCAAAATCTTAACTGTGTCTGCTTCTTCAAGCTCTGTACACCTCTGCTTGCCAGTGTTCAGGAAAGGTGAATTCAGACAAAGGCAAGCACAGAGATGGGTTTTTACGATGCTTGGGTAAAGGGGAAGAGTAGAAGAGGTTGGAGTAATCAGCCAAGGAAAATAAAGACTGAAAGGATATGCTTTCTGTCCATAAGCACACTGAGGAGAACAGATAGACATCAGGGAAGGAAAAGAGCTACTTAACTTAAGGATAGTTTGGGCACAAATACATATATATGTATAAATGAGCCATGAACAAATCTAGGTGAGCAGTACAATTGGCGTTCCTAATTATCAGAGTATTGAGATGTAGGAACAACCTTTCATGTGAAGAAGCTGGGAAAAATGCTTAACCAGTTTTAGAATGGAGTTTGATCCAGTTTTGAAAGGGATTATGCAATATGGTTGCCTGCAGAGCTGGCTATAGGCACTGGCAACAGTAGGTAGTTACTTGGCTTATCAGAATTATTGACAGGGCATATGGAGAAGAAAATTTGACTGCAGACCTTACGGGGTACTAAAGCCCTGACACATCTTGTCTTTTCTTTTGGCTTTTCATGGCCTTAAATACTAAAATCTTCCTGACAAGCAGAAGCAGCAAACTAGTGCCTTAAATACCTGTGCCCAGTTTTGCTCTCAGCGGTATCTGACAAGGCCTCCAGGGTGGAGCAGTGTCATACCACAACATCTCCAGCACACACCCCAGTCTCCTCTTCTCTTACTGCTGTGGTTCCAGCATGCCACCTGAAAGCATATGCACAGCCTTGCCTCTGCAGAGCTCAGAGGGGATTATTGAGATGAATGGCTACTTAAGTCTGCCTAAAACAAGCTCTGTGCATATGTGCATGCATCTTTCCTTGGGCATCTCTCTGTGTTGTCTCAGGTTTAAGGGTATCTTAGTCAAGCAGTGACAACTGTTCACTTCTCTGGCAAAACAGGACTATCAGCCTGAGTGCAACAGTCAGGGAATCCAGTGAGAACCATCTTGAGCTGTAGCTGCCACTGTGAATGCTCACACAGAGACAGTCTCATTGTGGAACAAGATCAGATTAATTTGGAAAATTCGGAGACTGCTGACAAAGACTGAAGATAATCCTGTCCCCATCCAGATGTCCTGGTTTAGGCTGGGGTAGAGTTAGTTTTCTTCCCAGTGGCTGCTGTGTCTTGGATTTAGTATGAGAAGAGTGTTGATAATACACTGGTGGTTTTAGTTGTTACTAAGAAATCAAGCACTTTTTTTCAGTTTCCCACATTCGGCTGAGGAGCAGGTGTGCAGGAGCTGGGAGGGAGCACGGCCAGGCAGCTAGCCCAAGGTGGGCAATGCAAATATTCCATACCATAGAAGTCATGCTCAGTGCATAAACGCAGGCTGGCCGGGGGGCAGAAACTTTTCCATGAGTTTGGTGAGCTCTGTGAAATCTGTGAGTTTGACGAAATCAGCAAATTCCACAAAATCTGCAAAATCTGCAAGTTCTGTGATTGCTGCTCGAGGACTGGCTGCACAGTCAGTCATCGGGCATGAGAAAAACTGTATTGTGTATCACTTGTTTTGCATATTCACCTTTTTATTGTTATTATTATCCTCATTATTATCATTATTATTATTCCTTCCTGTCTTGTCTTATTAAACTGTTTTTACCTCTGCCCACAAGTTTTACTTTTTGTCCATTCTCCTTCCCATCCCGCTGCGGGGTGGGTGGGGGAGCGAGTGAGCAGCTGTGCGGTCGTAGTTGCCGGCTGCCAGGTTAAACCACAACACCAGATTATACACATTTTCCATGACTCCGACCCAGTAGCATGTTGGGTAGCAACTCAGATGTCACCACAAGGAGTTTGCTACCGTCATGGCTTGGTAACATAAGATGTCTTACCAGTCCTTGATTTCTAAATACATAGGAAAAATCTTTATTCCCTGTGAGTTTCTCTTCTCCTACACAGTAGAGATCGTGAATTGGAGACCTATTTCACAAGAATTTTGTTGAGTGAAATGCCTTAATAATACTAAAGTATTCCCATGTAGTAGTATTTGAAATGTGAGTAAAGTATGAGTAGTGAAGGGTACACTTTTTGGGGCATTTCTTTTTGTAGAAGAGCTAGCTTTTACAAAACCTTAGTCCTTAGTCACTAGCTCTTGTTCACACGCTGCTCCAGTTTATGCTGGCCTAGCTGTTGGGAGACTGCACAGTGAGTCAAGTCAGGGGCTGAACAGTGTTAGAAAGAAGATGGAAAAATGTGAATGCATTTGTTGAACTATTGCAATGTGTGGCTGCACAAGCTGGAGTATGAATAAGTGAAGGAAGGGGATGGTACAATAGCTGCTTAAATGAGACAGCTGCTTAAAGAAATACTTGTTAAGCTACACTTTGAGATGTAATTGAACTGTTTGGAAGGCAAATCATCTGGGGGATGAGGAAGCAGTAGAGCAGGACAGTCTGCAGAGAAATCGTTATTTATAGGGAAAAGGGTGTTAAGACCTACTTTGGCAGTAAACGAAGCAAAATAGTGCTGTAAAGAGTGAGTAAAGGAGATGCTAATGAAACAATAAATCATTGCCAGAAAATAGGATACATCAGTGTACACAGTATTTATGGCGTAGATAAATTATATATCCTTCTAGAAAGTAGAATGAAAAAGTAGAAATTGAAAGAGATGCCTTGAGGATTCCAGATACAGATAGTGTCAGTAGAAATAGGATAGTATCTTGTGCATGGATAATTAGCATAAATGCATTTCGCACAGAAGTACATTTACTCTTAATCACATACTGAATGTCTCTGGCATTCATTTTAGCTATTTCTTCATCTGCTTGAGAATTATTTACAAAGTACATGCTGATATTTCATGCAGAGACTGAAGATGACAAGAATTTCAATACTGGGCTTGGTATGAGAAAGACACAAGATCTCTTTAAAACACTTGCTCAAGAAGCCAGTGAACAGTTATCAGATTCACTGTCCCTTAAAAAGAACAATTCTGTGAATAGTACTTAAAATCATCCTTTATAAAACAGTCACTTCTTTTGGGTAAACAGTTCTGTGAGTCTAACTGCTTGTAATTCACCAGCAGATACATAATTATAACCATACTTCCCACAATGACTTTGTGTGTGGTAAATGTCATGAAAGAAATGAACAAAGAAATGGAATTATATTAGAAATGAAGTGTAACTACAGCATCTTAAAATCACTTTCTGAGATTATGACTCCCCAGTTTGTACATTGTAGGAGTTTGACAGTCCAGGTTATAACTTTCTGAAAAATTATTTCTAAGTCTCTGCTTTATGTAAATTACTTCTTCTTCTGGGCCCTGTAACTTTAACACATTTAATCACCTTGAGCAGGTTGGAGCTTGTTAGTTTTCTTTGCTTAAACTAGAGGCCAGAGGTTTTGATGAGTACTGCAGTAGTACCTTAAGCATTTTTTTCCAGCTCATTTTAAAGTGACTTTCCATAATGAACACAAAAGTGAGGTAATTCTCTTGTAACTGTGGAAGGACACCTCAGGAGAAGTAATCTTATAAAATAGCTTCTGACTATCTGGTACATTCTCAATAGCAAGGAAGCAAGATAGTTTACATACCCTTCCACTAATTCCTGGAAGGGGTGAACTTTGTTAGATTTGTGGAAGGATAAGAACTGCCTGAAAACATGGCGACATCTCGAGTAGTAAGTAAAGCAGGCCAGGGGCTGCTCTCTGTCCCTGAGGCACCTGGTACAACATGTTCACAGGACTGGATTCTCTTACATCCCAAAACAAAGTGGCAGTATCCATACTGCCTACAGGACATGGTTGCTGGCTCATGCTAAACCTAAAATTTTGGGAACACTAACTGGCCTGGGGCAAAACCAAGGAGCATGCTAACAAATTCACAATGCCAGCAATCACACCTCAATGCCCAGGCAGATCCCCTGGTCCTCTTTGTTTATTCAATCAGACAGTCATAGGATCAGAGTATAATAGGATCATAGAATGGTTCAGGTAGGAAGGGGTATTTAAAGGTCAGAGAATCACAGAATCACAGAATCACAGAATAGTAGGGGTTGGAAGGGACCTCTGTGGGTCATCTAGTCCAACCCCCCCGCCGAAGCAGGGTCACCTACAGCAGGCTGCAC
>Ga0065711_1028925_pt1 | contig 38498 bp, 18 predicted proteins | sample Hoacrofraction12_FD_59098 | JGI IMG/M metagenome (GOLD analysis project Ga0065711, IMG submission 59098) | Hoatzin crop microbial communities from Cojedes, Venezuela - Epithelial fraction 12 v2 (version 2) | ecosystem: Host-associated > Birds > Digestive system > Esophagus > Crop | place...
GTTCCCTCTTGCCCTTTAGTTTGACCAGCAGGTCTCAACTCAGCCATGCAGGTCTCTTCCCTTCCTTTTCTGATTTCTTACACCTGGGGACCGAGAGTTCTTGTGCTCTATGGAAAGTATCCTTAAAGACCTGCCAGCTCTGTTTTGGTCCCCTGTTCCTGAGGACCGTTTCCCAGGGGGTCCTACTGACTAACTTCTTGAAGAGCTGGAAGTTTGCTTTCCTAAAATTTAGGGTCCTGACTACACTCCTTGACTTTTGCATATCCCTCAGGACTGTGAACTCCACCAATGCGTGATTACTGCAGCCAAGGCTGCCTTCAGTCTTGATGTCACCGACGAAGTCACTTGCATACGTGATCATCAGGTCCTGTACTGCACCCCCTCGGGTAGGGGTGTCAATTATATGGCTTAAGAAGTTATTCTCAATGCATTCTAGGAGTCTCCTGGATTGCTTACAGCTTGCCAGCAGATGTTGGGGTGGTTGAAGTCCCCCAGTAGGATGAGAGCCTGCAAGCACGAAGCTTCCTGGAGCTGAAGGAAGAAGGCTTTGTGAAGAAGGCTTCATTATTTGGATGCAGCAGCCAAATTTCAACCTTTTTTTGTGCAGCCCAGTTGGTGTGCAGCTGAGCAAAGCCATGTCTTCAAAGTCTGCTCTGCTTTGGAAAAGGCGGGTTGCATCAGGTAATTTCCAAAGGTCCTTTTTAACTCCATTTATTCTATGAGTCTATGATCTATAATGCTTTTTTGTTTCTGTGCCCAGTGTATGGAGTGACACTTTCCCCTCTGTAGTACAAGGTATGCTATGGATTTTCTTAATCTGAGTGTGAAACGGTTGACATGGGGGAGGTTCCTTCGCTTTAGTTCATTACTCTGATTTTGGGAGTTTGTTAGAATGAGAGATGTTAAAAAAGTTACGATTCCCACAATATACTTTTTTGCCAAATGTTAAAGGAGTGATCTAATTCAGCAAATTATGAACACCTCTATTTATATTTTAGCCTTCAATGAGAAGACCCTTTGCATTGTAAATACAGAATCTCAACTCAGTTATTAGGGATTACATATGAATGACTGAACTTTCACTGTTGTTTCGCTTACAACATTTTGTACTTTTCCTCACTATGATCCAGCACCTTACTCATGTAAAAAAAATTCTTCCGGAAGAGGTTTTGAGCTCATGGCTGTAGGTGCTAGTGGAAAGTTCAGACCATGACTAAGATTTTCCGCATTTAAAAATGATTTGCTCCTTGAGGTATTCCTACTTTTCCCAGGTCTAAGTAAATACATAGTTTATACCAGCAAATTGACTCTGTTGAATAAGTTCAACAAGTTGCCACATAGACAAAATGCACTCCCAGAAGTCTTTTTGCCAGCATATCTGTTTTATCTGGGGTATGATTTTTGAAGTCCTTAACTAATGCACTATATCGTACAAAACCTTCAAATGTAGAACAAGCCTGGGAAATTAATTTGTCCTTTTTAACCGAAATAATAGCGTGAAACTGACAAACATGAATCTGCCTTGTGTAGAAAATAAGTAAGACTTTTTTTTTTCTTATCCTTTCACAAATTCTTCTTTAATATGAACAGAGATGATAAATGACATTTGACACAAAAGTTTTCAGGATAATAAATAACACATGGATAGCAGATTTTGGAGGAAACAAGGGTAAAGTCAAGCCTTTATTCAAACCACAAAAGTCTCTGCATTACTGCTAAAATAGGCTTTTTGGTTCTAATGAAAGAGGTAAGTTTTCAGCCTTCAGCTTATGAGGTGCTAACCAGTTCCATCAAGAGGAGGAGCAAGTCAAAGAATTCAGCCTAACTGTAGGATTACACTCTGTGTAGGGCCAAATGAGTGTGTCCTGCCTACTGCATCTCTGTGCTGAGACTCTGCTTGTGTGTGGAGAACACTAATGCCTTCTGATGGGCTCAGTCACTCTGTGTGGCACTTTATACCTCTGCACTTACTTTAAAACCAATGCAGCATTCATGATAAGGCTTGACAAGAGAAAAGGTAGAAATGGTACTGCTCTTTGGCTTTTGACGAGAGGCATTACCCACCAGATTTGGGAACCCTAATTTGTACTTGTGAATAGCATCACTGAAAGAAGTAGTGGACACTGCTACTGTGTGTTTGCAGATACAAGTAGAGTTTCGGCTCTTTGACTTTTCATTACTGCCTATAGTCAGACTTCTTGGACATATGGTGGCAGAACCTGCAACCACTGATTGTTGGTACACTTAAATACATGGAGCTGTAATCAGATCATTAGGTAGTCCTGTTAAGATGAATAGAACTGGTTACAGAGTAAGATACTACTTAACCTCTTCAATGTGAGGAAGAAGTGATCCTTTGAAGATACTACATATGAACTCCACAAACTGTTAGAGATGTTGCCTTCTCAGGTGATTGCTTTGAACCACACACTTTTCCAGACTGCACCTCCTAATACAGGAAGTGGAAAATTTTGCCTTAATAGTTCAAATGTGTCAATTAGATTCTGTGCTTGGTTTTGGAGAGGTGGTTACAGCTAATTCATTCAGTCATTTAAGTAGGGACTTCAGTGGTATCTACTCCAAACTCCTCCTCAAAGCAGGTTCAACAGTGAGATCAGACCAGGTCCCTCAGGACTTTATTTAGTGTGATTTGAAAAACCACCACATCTTTCAGTCTCACTTGACAAAAGTTACCAACAATTATATTACTTGATCACAAGTATCTTCGCAGAAACACAATATTTTCATCAATACTTTGGTATACGTACTAGAGAAATAAATCATCTTTTTAAAAATATCTTTGAGATTTTACTCCATTTGTTCCTCTACTTTAGTGAATAATCCAGAGGTTAGCAAACAAAGCTAGGTGGAAGATAAGATTTCTCTTTGCCATGAGTTTTTGTGTAACTTTTCACATAATGCTTTTCACAACATGCCTCTGTTTTCCAGGTGGGAAAAGGAGCTGCAGATGTTCTACGCAAGCAGAAAGATGGAATATTGTAAGATACCTACAGAATGGGAATTGGAGCCTTAAAAGTACTTGAACTTTGTGACTAAATGGGTTCTGGGCTCTTTTTGTCACATGTGCTTCTTTTTAAAGATGAACTCACTCTCGGTCTGAACTGAGAGAAATGCTACACAGAAAATGGGCAATTACGTTTGTGCTTCCAGTTCCAAGCACATAGTTCTGGAATATTAATAATTTATAAAATTTTTTGCCTCTGTTCAGTGTACTTTTTAAAAGTTACAGGATTTTTTTTTTTTATTTCTTATTTTTCATATCTGGATTATAGTTTTCTACTACCCTCACCACCTCATCTGTTTTATTAAAAAAAAAAAAAAAAAATATATATATATATAATGTGCTTTGTTCCTCTTTCAACACTTGAGAACATGGTTTTTCCCCCTCAGGTCAGCTTTTCTTTCCTTAGTGTGCTCCACGATTACTTTCAGCATTGATTAACTTCCAGTTTATGACGACACATCTAGCAGTTGTGAAATAACCAAAGTCAGCGCTTCTTCCAATGTTGCATCTCTGTGAGCTGATTCAATCCTTTTTATAGTTATTGAGTTGGACATTTCCTCATTATTCAGGGGCAGGTGCCAACCAAGGACTCTTAAAGAATCAAAATCTCCAAACAAGCCTTCTTTTTTCCCCTTTTATTTATTGTTATTGTTGTGGGTATTTAATTTTTTTTTTTAAGTGAATGTGAAGTCACAGTTAAGCAGAAAGCTGAGGTTTCTCACTGAAGGCCACACAATGAAATCTAGGAAAGTGTCCCAGAGCATAAAATCCTGTAGGCAGGGAAGTAAATTCTGCTCTGAAAAATGGATCAAGCCATATACATGACTTACATAGATTCTGCACAGCTTTCGGTGAGGTTTACCATGCAAAGTTTGAAATTCACTGCAGCTCAAGAAAGGATCATTACAAATTTTATTTCCATTTTAATGAATAGCAGAGAAACATCATGTTAAAAAATATGTACACTCCAGTTTCTTCCAAAGATAGATTTAATTCTTATGCTATTTCACTTATCTGTTGTCAGTATGTTGTCATCCTGTGGAGTCCTGACTGTCTTAAATAATTTACGCCCCTGGTCCCCATCTTGTGGTCCATCAACTCAGGAGGGGTGAGGAGAGAGGTTGCCAGGGAAGACTGAGGCAAAATGTTGTTGAGTGCCTCTGCCTTCTCCTTGTCTGCTGATATGATGTCGCCATTCTTGTTCATCAGCAGGGGTGTTATCACAGAGGCGCTACCACCATCGCTGATTGGCTTGGCCTTGGCCAGCGGCGGGTCCGTCTTTGAGCCAGCTAGCACTGGCTTTATCAGACATGGGGGAAGCTTCTCGCAGCTTCTCATAGAAGCCACCCCTATAGCCCCCCCTCTACCAAAACCTTGCCACACATACCCCTAACAGAAGCAAACCAACTGAAGACATTTTTCATCTTGGGGATTTCAGACCAATCATTTTACTTTATTTATCCAAAGTGCTACTGCTTCCTTGCTTTAAAGGGAGAGTGGAAAGAGATATAACCCAGTGAGATAATGTAGAAATTACTGCAGATTAGCTAGAAAGAAGGTGTAGTAGTTCTTGCTTGGTTCACACTTCAGAATCCAGAGCTAAGAAATCCTGGTATTGCCCATCACGTTTCTACTATCACTTAACAAGAACATAGACCCATATACACGTGATGGCACTGCAGTTATAACAGTCTGGAGAGTTGCTAATATGAGTTTCACCAGTTCCTTTCAAATCTGGTAAAAAGTATTCATGTCCAGCAAAACTTGAGCTAAGTCAAATATGTTCAAAGAAAGAACACCTCCCCTGCCTGTCAGTACCTACTGGCCATCCACAATTATTTTAGAAATAGACTAACAGTGGATAGACCATTTACCTGCAAGGAGAATGACTATTTGTTTCACGCCTTCCCCCCAGGAGTTGACTTATATGTACTGTCTTTCATCATCTGGACTTTAGAGTTGATCTTGTGACATTCTGTGAATAACTGCTGAGGAATACCTGAAGTGAAATAAGCAAGCCTTAATTCAAGACAGTACTAACAAACAGATAGATCGACAGACCTAATGTCTTCTTCTTTTCAGCATTATATACACATATATGTTGTGAAGATATACACACAAATACACAGAGGCACAGCTATGTGCATATATGTACATATGTGTATCTGGTTTCTTTTGGTTTTGTTGAGCTGTTGCACATGATTCAAGTAGCAGCTATAATCACACTTCTAAGAAAAATCAAGTTTTCTTCAAAACTGATTTGAATATTTTCTGCTTTTTTAGCTTTGCTTTAAAAAAAAAAGACACAGGACACGAGGCTCTTGAAAGAAGTCTGACAGGCAGAAGCACTACATGTAGATTTTTCATACTACTTCAGTATTTTGACAAATGGCAACATGTACATAATCCCAGCTCCTCTACCAGCCAAACCACAATGACAAATGTAAATGTTTAGGTACAAGAGAACAAATAACCTTTTAAACAAAGACAAATATTTTAAGGTAAAATAAGCATGTACTAGAAGAAACATATGATATTGGATGAACACATACAGTATATCTCGGAATGCTATCACTGGTGACATACGTTGGATACATACTTAGGGAAAGCCAACAGAGATTGCTAGATTATATTCTTATACTCTGTGGAGCCTTTCTAATAAAGAGGCAAAGTTGTGAGTACTAGAGGATGTCTATACATTTAAAACAAATAATTTTGCATGCAATATCTTTTCTATGTTTCTGTTTTACAAATATACTTTATCAGTTTCTGATAATGATTAAATCGCTATAATATGCAAGTAGGGAGTACATCTGGATTTTTTAAGGATTAAGACAACTGAAGTTCATGTGGTCTCAGTTGTACCGAAGACCAAGAAATAGGTTTTAGGCAGAAAGTCTCAGATAGGAGTAAAGCATTAATGGTCTGGATTTTTCTAATCCAAGTTGTTCATTTTATTAAGCTATAAATATATGTTTCCTTTGTATACAGTATTTATTTTCTGCCTTACTGAATATCTGAAAATTTACTTTGAAATGTGAAATAAAATACATATTAAAAATTTCTCATGAAACAAAAAATTTCTTCTATTTGCACATTTTAACTACACAGTAACATTTTGTTATTAAATCTCAGCAATTTTCATCATACTTAATTCAATACCATAACAGAGTAATCAATATTAAATTAATCTTAAAATTATTACAGCTCAATGTCTGTTTCGAACAGAAAAAAAAAATTATTCTCACAGAAAAAACTCAGAACATTTTCCCATGAGACACTTTAGTAGTAGACAGAGCTGTCTTTTTCAACAAAAGTGTTTTTTCAATTGAAATTTTTTATTCCAGTGTATTTCCAGATGTGTTAGGGAAGCAGTCATTCTTCTTCAGTTTGCTCATCTATCAACAGAGTTAAAAAATATTGTCCAAATATGTGTGTACACATGTGGGTAACACTAAAAAAAATTGTGCTGTATAGGTAGTGGAACTGTAAGAATTTAATAAAACCAGGAAATCCTATTTATTTAAGTTAGATTGTGTTATTCTTTCTCAAACAGGCCTCCTACTAAGTAGCCATACTATAGCCATGATAACCACTTTATTCTGTTTGTAATTTCAAGCTGAAGAACTATTTATGGTAAAAGTGTTGTAAGTTGATTCAGATTTTAAAAACTCTTTTTTAGAATATATAGAAGAAATAATTTAATCCTTGAAAACTGAACTGATAATGAAAGCAAATGTAAATTTTTACTTGATCAAATTGTCCACTTTCAGTTTTAACATTTACATCAAGACAGAGGCAAATCTGTAGCATTTCCATAACTGCATGATCCTAAGGAATCAAAGGCACACAAATGAGATCTACGGATTCACAGCATTGTCCTCCAGTCTCGTCAATAGTACTTCTTTATACAAAAAGCATAGCTGATTCACATTGCTCCATTTAGCATGCACTAGTGTCAATATGAATAAGTAACAGTTGAAGAATTGGTCCTTCTATTAACAGAAAAAGCATGAATTTCAAATGCAGCTTATTGCAATCATCAAACACTGCCATATATGGCTTTTAATAGGTTACATTTTGAATGGTGTTAAATTGTCATTCCAGCCTTCAGCACACTCCAGTGAAATACAAGACCATCCACAACAGAAATGGGTGAACCTGCCAAATTCTGTTCACAGAGACCATATACATTTGGCAAATATTAAAGTTCATATAGGTGACTTTGGGCTTTTTTTAAGCTCATCATAGTTTGCCATACATCTATTACATGTAAGTGAGCAGAAATAGAGTTCAAAGATCATCTGTCTGAGCACAGCCTGAGAAAATACTAATTGAGATGGGGTGAAGCCATGCAAAAGGCTGTGCTTATAACAAAAACTCTTCTTTGTGTGCATAAAATAAAACAATTCTTATCTTACATAAAACTGACTAGAACTGCTGTAAGTCTCTGGCCTGTGTTTTCCTCAAAACCATACTTGGAAGTTTGAGATAATGCTAGTTGTCATGGTCCTAAATCATGACAGGGATAGTGCTAAAAAATGAACATTGCAGTCATATTACATTCATATGTATGTATAAATGTTTGTTCTACCTTAACCCCTACCCTGGCATTGCTTAAATTACCAAAAGATGTTTAGACATAAAGGCCAGTAACATGTGCAAGATGAAATGGCTATGGTTTATTGTCATGCCTTGAGTGCAGCCCATCCTTGATATTATTATATAGTTGCAAGGTGCATTAGACACTCTGTAGAACGTCTGTCGCTGCCCTTGTCACTAGTCCTTGACATCTATGCTGACTTGTTCTTTGCTTTTGTTTGCTCTACTCTGTCTGTGCAGCACCACTAGGTGTATAATCATAGCAGAGGCCATTGAGATGGAATTTCTGATTTTAAATGTGAATTATCCCATTGAATTACCTATTGACTTTGAGGTATGTTGCAAAATTCAGGCATTATGCAGTTTTGTGCTGGGAATTATTTTTTTTTTCTTCCAGAGAATCAGAGTTTATAAAGATGGAGGTACTATACAGCTGCCTAATTTTTTGAACAGAATGACTGTCAGGAGCCTTCTAGTTCTTAGCCTTCACCATTTATATTCATAAACAGCAACCAGAAAGCTAGTTGCAGCTACAAACGTGAACAGGCTCCGAGGATGTACATGCTCCAAAACAGTTTGAAATCACCACTTGCAAGCGGAACCTGTCTGAACAAGAGTTTGACTTGCCTATCTCTACAATTTTTTGTTATGCCAAATATGAAGCTCAAAAAGAGTGTTTATAGGCATAAAATTTACAGGAACAGTGTCATAAGTAAGAGCAAGAAAAATGACCATTTTTCATCAATACATGGCAGTCCCAAGAAATGAACAGCATTATGTGTTTAATTTGTACTCCCTTGCCTTAAGCTGTTTTACATTCTGCTGGGAGAACAGTCTTCTTGGATATCAAATCTGTCATTTCTTTATATGGATATAGAGGGGAAATTCCTACCTCAACTTTACGATAAGCAGTTAATGCAGTAAAAAATTGTGTGGGGAAAAAAACTGGTTTTGTACAGTAAACTGGTTTTGTACAGTGTACATACTTGTGATGAAATTATCCAGTTATTTTATAATCCTTACAAATCCAATTTTTACAATTCTGTTTAGCAGTTGTTACTTGACTCACTGTGCCATATCATGTGACAGATGGTGAAGGGAAAAGACAGTGAGAGTAATATGCAATTAATATATCTAAAGTGTAATTAACTTATTTAATATGCATTCTCTGAGGATTTGCTCTATATAGAACTGGCTAAGAGATCACTGCAGTTAACATTAGACTTGACTGGACTACTGATCAAGATCATTACTAACACATGTTCCTGATACTGCGGAAACACTTATTTAATGTTCTAGATCCTACATCAGACATCTTAGAACCTCAGCTGACAATTATTACAGACACAGCATATATATAGTTAAGTTAAATTTGAAGTGAAAACTGGATTTCAAGATTTAGTCCCCTTAATTATACTGCAGGGTTTGAAAGGAGTAAAATTAAACACCACTTTCTATACTCGTATTTGAGAAAATCAAGTAATTTAAAGATTAGAGATTCTCTCAGTGTTACATCATCAATCCACAGTGGTAAAGTAGTAGAGAGTCACACAATAACTTAATCAACGCCATTGTGCATAATCCTACTTTGGACTTTACCCGGTTGAGAAAGGATAGTTTAATAATTTGAATGAATGCTATTGCTGTCCAAGGGTTTAGTTTTATTTTCCTCAGAGTCTTCCAGTGATCTAGGAATATACAGTATAGTTATGTCTTAATTTACCAATAGCAGCTGATGGGCATATGATGTTTTAAATTAAATAGGGCATTGATCTACAAAGGTTGGGTTGTGTTCAGTCCTCAATGTCTCTTTTTCAGAAATGTGGGGAAACTGGAGGGAGGATGTTACTTTCTATTATTCTGCTTTAATTTCTTTCCTTCAGTAGTTTTATGAGACAATACAAGCTCTCAGTTGAAACAGAGAAAATACAAATGAATGCATATGCCCTACCAGCTTGCACTGAATGAATCAGAACTTTTATTCTTAAGTAGAGATAAACTTCAAGGAGTTATGCAAGAAGAAGGGTTTTCCCTTTTTCTTTTTTTTTCCTCTGCATGCTTCTGTTGTTTCTCTAGGTGCTATTTCCTGGAAAATGTCTAAAATAATTAAAAATCTGGTTGTCTTTTTCAATTGAGTTTACACTATTTTTATTATGTATATGTTTGTCCTGGTCTAGGCAGAATATTACTGCAGCTACAACATGGAGTCCCTATTGAATAATGGCTTACAGATTACTAACACAAATATTATTCAAGTAGTGAAAGTAATGACCCTCATAGACTGTTATGCAGAAATAGAGATACCATGTAGTTGAAGCTGTATCTTTTGATCCCTCAATCATCTAAATTTCTTGCATGAGCCTCTTCAGCTGAGAGATGTAACTGGAAAAAAAACATAGCTTTGAAGTGGACGGAATATTCTCCTCTTCATTTCATGTCCTAGGGAATTTGTTATCCCTGGGGATGCAAATTCTCTCCTTTACTTTTACTGATCAGTTTTCTATCTGTACATACCTGGAAGCGTCAAGCACTTTATATAGTAATACAATATTTTATTCTTATCTAAATTTCCTTCCAATCCTTCCTTAAAAAAATCCCATAAACAGCATCTTTTATAAGTAACATCATCACTGCCTACTGCACTATATTATAGTCTTTAGTTTGTTACGCTGTCTTTCAGATATGTCTTTTTAAGAAAAAGTATCAATAAAGGCAATTTTCTTACCTAGAGATACTTTTCTTCACATGCTTTCTTCTGGTTTTTTCTTTCTTTCTTAAAAGTATTTGGGAACAAATTCTTTCCTTTCAGATGAGGGGTTATCCTTTGCAGCTGAATTTGACCTTTTGTTCTGTTAAGCTTCATTGGAAGAGCCCGGACACCTGTTTTGAAAAGCTGGGTCCCACCCTTTGTAAGAAACAAGGAAGAACATGTTATTCACAAAAGAATGAGGAATGAAAAGGGAAACTTTCTGATGGATTAGGGTAGGCGGATAGTCTATGATTACATAGCCAGATAGCAAAAGATGCTCAGGCAAAAGAGAATATGAAGGTTTCTAGAACGGGGTGAGGGAGGGTGGGGAACAAGCTGCAGAAAAAATGTAAGATAAAGTAGATGTAAGTCATACCCAAATGCAATAGGAATAGTACAGATAGGAGCCAGAAGTTATATGTAAATCAGAAGTATAGAATAGTATTAATATCGCTTAGTAAGGGTAAAGCCTCCATGGAGTCAGACAGCTAAAATAAAAAAGTGCATTTCTGATTGTCTGCTGTAGGACGTTAACACAGGTAGAGAGAAGAAACGTGAGATGATACAATCTTTCATGTATGGACTACACAGAAAAAATGTCATTGTTATAGTAGCCTGGATAGAGTAATGACATTTGTACAAAAGACCAAAAGTTGGGGGTGGGGTTGGCTACAGTTCAGAGTAAACTCCAGCAGAATATAAATCAGATGCAAAGGACAGGCACCAAATTGATGATGCAAATAAAATTATGTGAAAACTTGTATGGGTTCAGGAGAACTATGGTTAATATTTTCATGAGATATGTTAAAGCATCTTCATATACTGACAATCATAAAACATGGTTTTCAGTTGCTTAGATATCTACAGAATGTCTCAGATGCAGGAAAAAAAGCATGTTTTTTGATTAATGAAACAATTTCAATAACTCTCTAACTAAATGTCTAATTACTTTTCCACATTGTTTTCGGTCCTAGAATATGCCAGCAAATTACAGGGTATCTGTGATTCTGCACCAAAGTCCTCAGTTTCACTTATGCTTTCTCTTTGATAGAAACAGTGATGTAAACCAGGCCGGTTTTCTAAAAAGAAACCTTATTTATAGGTGCAAGTTAATGGATATTGCTGAGACAAGCACTCTAAGAGATGGGTTCAAATGTTACTGCCAATGTGTGTGACAAACAGACTACCAGAAAATGCAGCAGTACGAGACAAATGCCAAGGCAAGGCAAGACACTTCTGGAAACAAATAACCATTCAAATTAGGTTTTAACATGCAAAAAAACCTCAGGTAAGTAAGTGTGACTCAGTGTTGTAGGCTAATAATTTGACATTAGAAGAGAGATAAGGTTTGTAGGGAGAAATGATGCATATGTATACACACGCACACATACCTTTATATGTTATTCTATAAATTAGACCAGGCTTTTGGATACACAACATTCCAGAAACAATTGCAAAATTAATGCCTATTCGCTTGAAATAACATGGAAGCAAAACAAATTCAGATTTCAGATATATTAGAAATTGACTGAGCTGTTCTGAGTGTTGGTTGGCAGATTCCACATGGTGACAAGCTGTCTGCATCTACATATATTTCTAATGTTTTCTTTAGAAGCCAAGCCTTGTCATCCTTGAATTCACTTTAATATGTCTTCTTATGGACTGAAAATGGGAACAGAGTTGCCATTAATTATTGTTGCAGGACTATGTTAGTATAAACAATTCCTTTCTGCATTTCTATTGAACTCCCGGCCCAGATATCTCCATTCAGAATTGAATATCTACATAGAAAGAATGTTTTTCTATATGTGCTTTTCCCACTGCAATCTATAGCATAATGTATATTTAAGCATAGGTAAAGATAATACTGTCCTCTGCAATCAGGGTTGTGTAAATGAAAGATGCTCTTTTCCTTCTTGTTAGAAAAAGGAAAAAGCCTTCATGTTTCCCATCTTGGCTATGTGGACGGCATCCTGATCTAAGTGAATGTAATAAATTAGTCTTTTACTCGCCCCTTGTGAGAGAAAGCCTCTCCAGTCATCCATCTGAGATTGTGTGCATCTATAATCATCTGCTTACTTGCTTTGCTGGGTGAGAAAGGAAGTTACTGCTATCTGATGCTAGAGACACAGGGAATTCTCTATGAAAGGAAAAGGGGTTTCTGGGCTCCATTTGAAAACATTCATTTTCACCCTGAATATTTTGATAGAAGTATTTTGGCTAGGACTTCCACTGCAGAGATGACTTCTACCAGGAGTCTTGGTGAAAGTGTGAAATGGTGTAAAGCAGGAGGATCTACATCCCAAGCATGATTATGTGAGAAGTGCCTTAGAGTCAGTTTTCCTGTCAGTGATGTTGGTGAAGTTGATGCATAGCTAGATGTTGGGGAAGCAGTTTTTAAATTAGCTGTAAATCTCTATGAACCTTCAGTCTCTATCAAATGATTAGAGGAGCAAAATGTTAAAACACAAATATTTCGGTGTCTCGGGCATTCTAGTTTTAAAGTGTTAGGAACGGGGCTGGAGAAGCACAGCTCCACTTCACGAGCAGAGCCATGCAACAATATCATATGATGCCCATGACTGACTGGCGTGGCAGAGCTGAAGGGATGTGGTGAGTCTAGGTGTTCCAAGTGTTGAGGCGGATCTACCGTAGTCTCCTGTATGGGCTCCTCTCCACAGGACACAGTTCCTGCTAGGAGCCTGCTCCAATGTGGACTCTCCACTGGCTGCAGCTTCCTTCAGGGCACATCCACCTTCTCTGTGGTTAGATCACTGATGGGCTCAGCTTTGACCAGCACTGGGTCTATTGTGGAACCAGCTGGAACTGTCTGACACCAGGGCAGCTTCTGGTGTCTTCTCACAGAAGCCACCCCTGCAGCCACCCTTGCCCCCACCTGGCTACCAAGATTGCTACATAAACCCAATACAAGGTTCCTGACTACTAGCAGTATTTTCTTGCCTCCAGCAGCACATTTTTTCTGAAGCTGTCTTTTCTCTAGGCAAGCTCAGCTGATCTCCAGAAGAAGGAATTGCCCATTTTCTTTAAGAAGTGTCACCTCAGCCTGTCTTCTGAGAGAAACAAAACACAGTTATGAACGGAAATAAAACAAAGCAAGACAGAAATACCCCAATTGCAAGACATTAAAATCTTGGCTTGTGATTCCTGTAAATCTTAGTTACGCCTGGAAGAAAATTAATCTGACCTGTTAGAAACAAAAAGACAAGAAAGCTGGTGGAAAGTGACCAGGACTAAGACTTCTAAATGAATAGCATTAAATGACGGCTCTTTAATTGTTTTAAAAACCCAAAGAATCAAAAAGGTGCGTTTACACGGACGTCATGATGTTGGCAAAGCAAAGATGCAGTTCATAGGCTGAGGAAATGCGCTGTGCAGATGGCAAAGGCAAACCTTAGTCCCAGTTCACAGTCTAGCAGCTGGTATCCTAAGGTTTGCATCCCTCATTGGTCTCGCTTCCTTTCATTTAGCAGCCAGGCTGTTATTTATTTTCCCTTTTAACAAATGGGGCTTTTGTTCATTTCCCTCCTTCAAGCAGCTCCTTCAGTAATCTTTGTACGTTCCTGAATTTAGGATCAAGTTGCTGAATCATCTTATGACATAAAACACAGTGAGGGTAACGTATGCAAAGCAAAGACTACTGAGTAAAGTGTGACAGTGCTAATCCACTTGCATTTGTTCATGAGAGGAAAATGCAGCTTGCCGCTGTCACGAGAGGCGGCAGAGCACAGTCAGAGGAACTGCACCAGGGGCTGCATCACAAATAAATGGGTACCATAAACTTGCTCACTGTGATCCTTTGTGGGCACGGTCAGAAGGGGAGGGCGGGTGTTCTCCTTCCAATATCTCATGTTAACTCTTGGAAAAGGGAGCATCTGCCTCTTACACTGCAGAGCAGCCTGGTGACAGTGCACAGGAACAGATGGCAGAGCCAGTGTGTCTTTCTTCACATTTAGGCAGTCCCCTTCTCTCCTCCTGCTTCTCACAAACAGCCTCAGTGAGTTTTCTTCATGGTATAAAGATACTAAACCTTTTCTTTTCACTCAGGAAACAATCACCCTTGCTCTTTGAGGAGTAAAAAGAAGAAAGAGGGGAAAATCTAAAGTGCTAATTTTTCTCCCCCCCCCCCTCCGCCCAACACCCGGGTAGAGTCAGTCAACTGAAAAAGAGATGAGCTTTAAGATTTTTTTTTCTGTTCCTGTGGGTTGATATATAGACAATCTTAACAGCATTTGTTAGTTTCTTTGCTGTACAAAGAAGCAATGGGATAGCAGAATTCAAACCGGAGCAAGAACTAGTGTAGCCATTCCTCAACTTTTGCATCAATGACAGAGGTTTTTTCTTTTGCATCAATAATCTGAAAACACAAATGCTTAGTTTATAGATATAACTATGGATAGTTAATACAGACATAAGCTAAAATTGTGCACAGCATATATTGTCTAGTGGCTATTGCCTGTTCAGTAGTGCTAGAGAAGGAAAAAATATCAATAACAAACAGATTTCAGCTATGACATGGTTTCCCTGTGATTTAGATGAACAAATCAAGTTATTGAAAATTGTGCAGTGACTTGTACCTGCCAAGAATACAAATTAATCTGGAGGTCATATGGACACTTTTAAACTCACATGGCAAATTCTACTGGGACCAAATTAATGTGTCTATGTGCTCTACTCTTTTGTAACCGTAGTCCACCCAGCTGTTCAGAGTCTGCTGCTGACAGGAGCACACAGAGCAACGAGGATTGGATGGGAGATACTGGTGGTAGGTCACCATGCTGAGACCGATTCATTCAGATGGTCTGCAAGCTCACTTAGTGCCACTGAGTTGGCTGCACTCCCTTTATCTTTGCAGTTGTGAAGTTTAGAAATGCATGCATTTTTTAAAAGGCGATTTCAGATTCTGACATAATTCCAAGACCTCTGGGACTTCAGACACTCTGTAGACTCTGTAATGCCTAGGATTTGATCCACGCTTTCTGTCAGGCCCCTATTCCTATGATTATAGAAGGTTCTACAACTCTTACTGTCCCACATTTGGAAGGATTCAAACAGCAACCTAATGCAAAACTCAAAAACCAAATATATGCTAACGCAAACCAGAAGGGTCATTTATTTCTGTACCTGGTAAATATTCCATTTCCTGAAAAGAAAATCTTAATCACAACTCTTGATATGCCATGTGTTAATTGAATATAGGTATTTTTCAATGCTGTAGAAGAAGAGAAAACGAGCTAGTTATTCGCAAGGAAAAGCACTTGAACATATTTGTTGATTAAATACTCCTAAGAGTGAAGTCTTGTCTCTTTATTTCAAGGTCTTTAGAAACTGTTTCCTGAACATTTCCCCTTGCAAACAAGCACTCTTTACATATTCTGATAACAGCTGTTTTGTATTGCTGCAGATGAATCTGAAGATACTGGACTCTGGGAGACACTCTGCTATGTGCTAATCTCTTCAGGGCTTTGTAGAATGTCACTTTGAAAATGTAACATGATGGAAATTGGTGAGCTGAGCTCTCTCATGCAATAGAGTTTACATAAACATTGAAATGTGTTTCTGGTTGATACAGCCTGTAACTTCTATGAGCTTTTTCCTCAAGCTACTATTCTTTAAGTGAGGGAAAACACAAAATATTTTGCCTGTGTGCTCTGTGTTGTGAAATCACACAAAGTCAGTAACTCAGTTATACACTACTTAACTGAGCACTGAAGTGGCAAAAGCAAAACCACAACAAAAAAACTCAGGCCACAAGGCTAAGATAGATGATGTTGCAAGTATGAACAAAATGTTACAGCTCTGCCGCTGTTCATGGAACATGCAGCAAGTTTGGGTTTTTTTTATTTGGATTTTTTGGGGTTTGTGGAGGGTTTCTTAGTAGGAATGTTTTCTACATGTCAAAATACGCCATGTTTTTTAGCTTAGTGAACTTGCAGTCCAAGGGCTTTAAATACAGGTGTACTTGCACAAGAAATCCCAATGGCTTTCACTAGAAGTATACAGAGTCTGGATCAAGGTAGATAGATAAATCAATGATAGACTTTTTCTGAAAAGCTGAGAAGTGATTAGATATGTATTCTTCTATAACTTGTTCCTGGAAGAGTGGGTAGTGCAACTGCTGCTGATGCAGGCTAAAGCTCTGTGAACTTTTGTGCAACTTCACTGCCTTCTTGGACTCTGGATTATATTAAAGAACAGAAATAATTACACTGAGGGGCCTGTCCTGCATTCCTCACATAAGCAAAATGCTTATTGGATTTTCAGTGTAGGTCTGTCTTTTGTTTAGCAAAAGCTTTGAAGCCTGTTGAACAAGGACCAAGGCAAGATTTTTGAGTAAGATCCATGTGGTTGTCCACATAAATAAGAAATACACTCCACATACATGGAGCATAATTATTTACACTTGTTCTGTGGATTCTTTGTAACCTGTATTCCTTTGACCTGCATAGATTTCATAAATGTGAACTGACTTACGAGATGGCAAGAAACACAGCACTTCATGCAGAGAAGTTGCTTCATATATATAAAATATGAGTGACAGGCTTGGCAGTGTGTATATTCACCACTGCCCTCTACTGGCTGAATTTAGAACTGTGCAGCTCTGTGTTGAGCAACACTGGGCAAACAGGAAAAAAATTTGCTGTGCCATTCATTCAGATTTGAAAACTAGTCCCGAGTCAGCCATGCTCACGGGTGTTTTGTGTTCACTCTCCCATAATGTTAAAATGAAAGATTTTTTTTATTTTTTAATCCGCTTTCAGGTTTATGAGAGTGAGCTAATATCTTTTTTCTTGGCTAGCTGACAGAGCTAGAAAAATTAACAAGATTTCAGGCACAGAAGCCTACATTGCATCTGACAAGGAAGCCGAAACATAAAAGTAAAGCAAATGTTAAAAACAGGTGACCCGAGTTTAACCTAATTGCTGATTGACTGGATTCCTCAGAGAAAAGAGAGAGTTGATACCTTCAGGGCTGTAAAGGCAGATTTCTGAGGTCCCAGCTCCCTCTGAAACTGAGAAAGAGTCTCTGTGGCTCCCAACTGCTGTCCAGAGCACTAAGGAAAAATTAAATGCTGAAATTAGGCCATTTAAATCTGTTTTTTTGTAGCTTAGATTGATACATAACACTTCTGAGGAATTATGCTTTGATTTAGTTTTGATTGTCCGGTCCATTATTTCTGTTAGCCAGTAGGAATACACACAACTATTTCCCTTTTGGCGCTTTCCTCTAATGAATGCTAAATGTTTACCTGTTGCTGTATTATATGTCTCTTAATTATAGAACTTGATAAAGGCTTTTCATTCATTGCAGCCTAAGCATATTATGTAGTTCAGTGTCTTATCACAAGGACTTTTTTCTAGAGATCATACTTCAAGAGACAAAAATACAGCATTTTCCTTTTTCACTGATCAACTGGGTTCGTATCCCTAGCAAAGAAGTGAAAAGGGAAACCAGCCTTTTGCTTTAGCATGGTAGCACAAAGTTGGTTTATCACAGTATGAACTCTAATGGTATTCTGAAAGGCTGTATGTGTACGCAGCAGCATTTGGAAAAATGGCTGCTTGGAGACATAAATCTCCCCTGAGATCGCACTGTTGTGGTATAGCTTTGATTTCTTTCCTAATAAAATTAAATACTGTGTTCTCTAATACTGCTTCAAGTCCAAGCAGCTTCCTACTTTATTTTATTTTCCAGGATGGAGGACAGAAAAGGGGAAGAAATATAGTTGGGAAGGATGTTTTTTCAGAAATCTAATCCTGATTATCTGACACTTTTATACATTCATTTCAGCAGCAGAGCTGGAGATAGCTGAGGATCACTGGCAGGAGGGTAGGAGTGTTAGAACCACCCAGCCTGCACAGGGCATCCTGCAGCCGAGCTGCTTCAGCGCAGCAAAATGGAGGCACATCTTCATAGCAGTGTGTGGAAACCTCAGCGAAGAAGCAGTCTGGTTCTCATGGTAACCAGGATTTCCATATATTGCAGGGGTACACATAGTCTGACATCACTTTGCTGCAGGGAGGATTTCTGTGCATAGTTAGGGCTAATTTAAGCCCTTTGTAAATGGAGAATGTGTGTCTGTTTTAATGTCTGTAAATGTGTGGCTTTCCCTGTGTGAAAGGGAGAGGAAAAGTGAGAAAAAAGAATGCAAAATGTTATTTCTTTAAGTAGAAATAGGAAGAACCCTGACACAATCAGCTTATTTTTAGTTTGCATTCCATTTCAAAAAGCAATAATATCTTGCACAGCTGGGAGGAAAGAAGGATGGTAGCAGCTTCTTCAGGACTAATAAAATTTGCTTTTCTAATCAGAAACATAGGGAAATGCATTTACTGAATTTTAGGTGATGCTTTTTGCTGCAACATCATATATCAGATTTTAGCAGAGCAAGACTGTAATGAAGATGTGATAGTCATCATGCGTGATATAGTGACATCTGGTGTAAGATGTGCTGTGCTGGGTGCTGCAGTTCCCAGCTAGGAAGATAATCCATGTTCTTTGGTGTTATCAGACTCTGCCGTGGAGCCCAGTGAGAGGTTTTCTTGCCCCTCATTGCAGATGAGATGTACTCACCATAATATCTTCCAGGGCCCCATGTAATTCAGTTCTGTGTATATATTCTGTCCTGGGGAGTTATAATACAAGAGAACCTGACATGAAATTTCTATTGTTCTGTTAAGGAGACTGGAGTTCCCTGAGTGTGAAAGGTCTACAGTTGCATGTAGATAATGTATGATAGGCCTATACATGGACCTAAAACAGCTTAAAATTGGCTGGAGTTTAGAAGGCATTTAGCATACTGAGGGATCTTTTCCCTTTTTTTTTTTTTTTTGCAGTTGAACTGAAAACACTTGAGAAATGTTTCTTTTGGCTTGTATTGATCTAAATAATTTTGAACCCTTCCACCTGCAAAGCTTTAGAATGGGCTTGTGTGAACGCTGATATATGGAGCTCTTGCACGGCTAAGGCAGATAACACTTCTTATAACGCAAAGCTGCAGTTCTTCCCTTTTCCTCATTACAGACTCTCATCTTTCTAAATGAAGTTCAGTGGAGCTCTGCATAGGTGTGGTATCTGCACCACCATCTCAACTGCATGATAAAAATATTTCTGTTTGTTTGGTTTTTGAGCAGGAGTTTACTTTGCAATGTGTTTTGTGAAGTACCAAATGTATTCCCCAATGATCACAAATTAAGTGACAATGTTAAATAAACATCAGCATATTTCTTGTGAATCTGGTGTACTGTTGATACAGACCTTTCAACAAATTGCTGCTTCTGCATGGTTCAATGAACAGATTTCACTCTTCTTTTCTTTCTCCTTGATTAAGAATCACAATTTTATTACATTACTGTACTTGAAGTTACATGTGAGATGTGTAATCACAAATCTAATGAGAAATGTTCTTTCCTAGTCACCTACGTGTGGGGAAGAAAATACAGAGAAAAGGTAAAAAAGAAGAGAGAGAAAAGCCAGACATTGGTATTTTAACTGCTATATCCTCCAGTGAATTGTTTTCTTTATGGCAGCTTCTGGTAATGTGGAAAACAAAACTGGTGGTTATGTAATGCCTTGAGAGGAAAGGGAGCTTGCTTTGAACTGACAACAGGCTTGACAGCTTGAATGTTGAAGCTAGAAATATCTTGTCAGAAATATCATCTGTAACATTGGAGAACCCTACTGGAGTCCTTCATTCTGGGAAGGAAAGGCAGGTGGCACCTTTGCACGTTGCTGTATTGTGACAGTGCAGTGCCACCAGCAATGGTTAACGATAAATAATACCTGAGCTACTGCTTTGATATCAGTAGATGCTGCGTGCTCATTGTCCCTTCTGTACCCCAGAGGGAGCTGATTTTTCTGGCCTTTGTGTTGGAACATTGTGCAGCCACTGCAACACTGAAATCAAAAGGATGGCTTCTTAGAGAAGAACATCTGTCTGTGTTGCTCAGCAGCAGAATTCCTTTGCTTCTTTTTTTCCAACTAGATCCAGAAATGTATTCATAGTTAGTTACAATTTTCTATTTGATTATATAACTATAACAGAAAATATTTTCACACAAGTAGGAGGAGGCCTGCCTAGGCTGACTGTGACATAAATGAACAAACACATCTCTCTCCACCCTTCTCCATATGATTTTTAATCGATATGGGCCATTTTTTAGTATTTTTCATTTACTCATATGTGATATGCAGTACAAGAATGCATGTTATTTATCCTGGTGTAATCATAAATGAATTGCTAGCTTACACATATAGAACTTGCAGGGATGTGCAGAATCTGCAGGCGTCATCCATAACCTGTAGATGGCATTATCCTGTGAACATGGTGGACAGATGTGGTCTAAATGTAGTGAGTTAGAGAGGGAGCAAGAAAAAATCAGTTGGAAAAGCGATTTAAAACAAAATAGCAGGTCTCATTACTTCATTAAAAGAGGAACTATGTGAGAAGGAGTCATCAAAGTGCTCCCTTCTGCTTTTTGGATCTCTTCTGTGCTTAAACATCCCAGACTGACCAAAGCCCTTGGCTGGGTGCACTGCCCAGTCCCCGACATCCTCTCTGGGATGTTGAAGCGCCCAGGTAATGTATCTGTAATGGTTCTGTAAATGCAGCCCATGCAGGCAGTGCCCCATGTGGTGCTCCATGATGCTCCACAGAAGCTGGTGTTAGGATTTTGCATGCCTGGAGCAACCAGTCCTGTTCAGACACATCCTGACTTTGCTTGCCTTTCACACCAAGGGCCTCTGCAGGTTCCGCTTTCCACAGCTGATAACAGGAGTACAGGAAAGATCTCCAGCTCTGTGAGGTTGAGAGAAATAAAAATATCCAACACGCGCAGTTCATGTGACAGTAAGCTTCCTGTCACCGCAGGCAGAACATCAGCCCGACAAGGCCTTCCACTAGCCAAGGCCATGTCACTGGTCTGGCTATGTATACTGTCAACCATGAGCCCAAGGGACAGCCCACCAGCTCCTTTCTTCATACTACCTGCTTTTCTGCTGCAGGCATGGTGGACAGTGTTGGGGGCTTGGCAGGATTCCACTAAAAATCGTGAAAGCAACAAACAAAATTAAATACCGGAAGTATATATGTTTCTTTATATAAAACAATTACTTGTATTTCATTTAAATTTTAAAAAAATTATATTTAAAATATCAGGCAAATGAGGCATGAACTACATATATGAGTGCATGTGTGTATATATATATAAAAATAGATAAAATTAAGAGCTACGCAAAGTATAGTCTTCTATTACCAAAAGAGTCTTGGTCTGCTCTTTGGTAGTATAGTTCCAACATGATTTTAGTCTCTGGGTCTTTCTTGCAACACTCAAGGAAAAACTAGTTCTTGTCCTTGTCGTGATTTAACCCGGCAGCTGGCAACTAACACCAGACAGCCACTCGTTCACCCCTTCCTCTCCCCCCCAGTGGGATGGGGAGGAGAAATGGACAAAAGGGAAAACCCATGGGTTGAGATAAAGACAGTTTAATAAGGCAACAAGGTAAATACTAATACAAATACTAATAATGATAACAATAGTGATAATAATGAATATGCAAAGCAAGCTATAGACAATACAATTCTCTTACCACCAGATGACTGATTCACTGTCAGTCCCCAAGCAGTGACTGCAGAACCCCAAATTCATGGATTTTGCAAATTTCACAAAACTCCCAAAAAAGACCAAACTCCCAGAAAAGTTCAGACTACTGGAAAAAAGAGGATTTGAACCCACAGAAATGAGAAAGATTCCTGCCTCCCGGACAAACCCCTTTCATAAAATGAGCATGATGCCTATAGTATGGAATATTTCCATTGGCCAGCTTGGCTATCTGTCTGGCTGTGCTCCCTCCCAGCTCCTGTAAACTGGCTCATTAGCTGAATATGAGAAACTGTAAAAAAGTCCTTGATTCCACAACAACTGAAAGCATCAGTGTTATCAACATTCTTCTCCTACTAAACCCAAAACACAGCAGCTACTGGGAAGAAACTTAACTCTATTCTAGCCGAAACCAGGACAGTCTTCCATTAAAATTGTAGATTTTTTATCTTATATCCTGCCTTGTTATAAATCAGAATGATAAATTTAAATCTTTTGAATACCAAAAATCTCATTGTCTCTCTAATTAAATTAAGAGTAGTTTAACTGCTTGGTTCAGTTTTTAACCATTTTTTAGTCTGGGTTAAACTTTGAAAGGTATCCTTCACAAGTCCGAAGTGGAATTTTCATTCCACCAATATTTTTTTTCATTAATAGATAATTCATAGCTGAGCTCTGGTCACAGTTAACACCCTGGATAGCTGTGGTAAGATAGAGCAATCAGGCAAAAGCTCTGGGATCAGCACCATCTCAGTAAGGAAAACAGCATTTTAAGCATGTTGATAGTTGTGTGCCTGTCTGATGGGAGCAGCGTATGCTGTCACATCTCAGATCCGTCAGAAACTCTTCTTTAGGCAATTCAGGCATTATGGACATAGCAGTGCTCTCATTGCCTCTGTACTCTTTCTCTTCTCCTTGCAGATGACGTGGCTGTTAATTGTCTAAATTTTCATATCTTTGATGTGTGTTATGGCGGATTACTTCATTCTCCTGAACAAGCCCTTTCAACGGTGCTCCTTCGCTGCATTTTTCTGAGGGAGTGGGAAAAGCAATTAGGTGGTCTTCCGCTCTCCCTCTCATAATGACTTGAGCTGTTTAATTTAAAATTTGATTGCAGCCATGATCTTGTGCTGTTGAGCCTAACCAGGGGTTTGTTCTGCAGGGTTGCTTGCCATTTGCTCTAGGATGGGTTCTGCTCTGAGCTGTGTTCATCTCCCTCCTCCCTCGGAGATTCTGTTTTATTTTGCAGCTGTAGTTATTATTTGATCATAGCCTGGTTGTTAGAGTTCTTCTACTACATTGCGTAGCGTGTCCTGTAAAAATGGTCTCATCCTCCTTCTGCCATTTTCTTATCGTGCCTCTGACTTTCTTGATTGTTCTTTATAGTTTGGATAATGTTTGGTGTATTCCTACAGTCCAAGGCTCTATGATGAGCATCATACTTGAAGTGCAACTTTTACCTAGCAAATATACTACAGAATAGGAGTCAAATAAAATAGCAAGCAGTTTTGCCTCAGAGAGAAGTTAATTGTCTGGCAACAAATACTCAGTAACATTCAGAAATGTCTCTTAAATGACATTTCCTGGAATGATTGGTCAGGTGACTTATGGATTGGAGGTTTTACTCATTTCTTACATTATTATACTAATACATATTTTACTTTAAAATTTATTCAATTTTGTTGTATTTATTCAGATACTTTAAGCAAATCAGGTAAGACATGTATGAAACAGATAGATATATGATACCCTTCTTCAAAATTTTCTTTAGAATGACCAGACTGAAAGAAACTTATTAAACTTCAGAAACACTGGAAGGAACTGATTTTCAGAGGTGTTGAACAGGTGTGCTGACTGCGTTGAGCTGTGTGTGTAGGATCATATGTTCCACGCCTCTTACTATAGGTCCAGAACCATTTCAAGTGTAGCAATTTGGGGTTTTTTAACTTTTTCACCAAGCTGGAATTTATATGATTGCAGAGGACATGACCTCAACCGTTCTTAACTCTGCATTCCTATGCATTTTGAATCCTTCCTCCAGCCTCTTCCCTGGACCAGTAACCATTCAAGCCTTTCCATAATTTCTCCTAGGATTTTGGAATACCTGTACCTATGAGCCGAAGTCTCATGAACTGCAACATGCAATTCATATACAGTGTTTTGGTGGTATTTTTTGGGGCTGTACACAACACCCTACAGTAGTTTTCAGATTAATTTTCCTGGAGAAGGAGTTGCATGCTGTATGATTAGAGAACTGAAAGCAGCCAAATTCACATTCACAATGTTGCTGATCTATGTCCAGTGCAACAGGTCCTGGTCTGTCATGGGCATGGACCCTCAGTGATATTCAAATGAATCCAATGCAGTCAGAAGCTCAGAAAAATAAGATGATGAAATCAGCAGTCAGCATGAGATTAAGTATTACAGTGATTATTGCAGGAATATATACGCTGTTTTTACACTGTATTATAAATTAGTCCAGAACAAGATAAAATCATCATGAACCTTTGAAATTATTTGTTATAACACAAAGATGAGATCACAACATCAATTTTTAATTCCTTTTTTTTTTCATTTTAAATATATATAGCAATAAAAATATTATGGGTGTATTAATCTCAGTATTCTTTGTTTAGAAATCTGGCTACAATGAATTTAGGGATGCTTACAAACTTTGTGTACAATCTGAGACCTAGAAAATCAAGACAAGTTCTGATTTCTTTCAGGTCCAGATTCAAAGACTGCAAGCACTTGGGCAAACGGGATTGGTTTTATTATTTTAATTAATTTCCTTATCACTGAAGAAACATTGTCAATCTTCACAGTCAGTTACCAGTTCAGAGAAATCTATTTCTCGTTACTACATTTAAGACAGTGGTTGGTTTAGTTTAATGTGAAGCCACAGAAGAATCCCCCTCAGTATATTTTTCCTAGATCAAGTTTTTTTTGCTAACTAAGCTCTTGGCGTTCTGAACAAGGGAGTAAACAACCTGTTCGGTAAACAGCAACTATTTAAGTCAATGAAATCCCACATGAAGTCCTTCATTGGTTTCTCTGCTATTTCTCAGCTATCTGTATATTGCAGTTGATGTTCATACATCGATATATAAGGGCAAACATTGGGCACTGAAGCTGACGTGGAGCTTGGGCTGCGTGAAATTGGACTAGCATCCCGGGCTATTGCATTTAAAGGTCAGATAGCACAGGGTCATAGACCTGCATTCTGGTGCCTCCGGACATGCTGGACGGATAAGATGCACAGTCCTCTCTGCCCTCCTGTTTCATTTAACAAAGAAGCATTTGTATTGATTGCAGAGGCTGATGCTCAAATTTGGTTGATAAGCAACAGGAAGCAAGGAGAACTGGCTGTGAGCCTCATCTGGCCAGATACATTTCTTGAGAAAAAGCAGCACCTGCAGACTTGTTGAGAAGCCCCAAAGCATTGTTCTTCAGGAAATACTGAATTTGGATACTGGCTGCCTGACAAACAGATGTTACAGTAAGGGAAATGGCTTGCTTGGCACTGTGTCCAGTATAGTAAGCGCACCTGGAAACTAGCCCTAAGAAGACAAAAGCAGAATAGATTGTGAGCCAATAGCAGGGACATGACACTAGTCTTCCTTTTGATATGCCCTGTAGCAGATGGTGATTATGGCCAGTAAATGGAGGGGCAAGGATACAAAGTGAGCTCCTATAATTTTGTTGTCCTACCTATGAGTGCTCAGGGCCATCCAGATTACACCTGTGATTATTTCTGGAATTTCATGGAAAAGCATCAGCCCTACAACATACAATTTTGTAAGCTGTACAGCTAGTATGATGGATACAGGCAGTGTTTGTGTTCTTTTTCTCCTTTTTCAGACTTTTAGCAGTTCCTGAAGATCTAACAGCTCATTCATAGGAATTAATCATTGTAAAGGAAATAGTCTATTGTATCGTCTCTTTCTTCAGAGAGGAACCACGCTGCACTCATCTAGATGTCTCATGAAATGCTGTAAGGGTAAAGCTATTAGCTACTCTGAAAGACTTTCCAGCCAAGTTTCTATTCTTAATGGACAGGTTGCATCTCTACTCATTTTTGCAAATACAGAATAAACTGCTCCATAAGCTACACATTTAGTATGTCATGATGCTCTCCTTAGACCATCAAGACGCAGGACACATCTCCTCAGCACTATCCACAGCTGTGGTAGATTATAGAAAGCTAGGATATCTGTATGATTTAGTTGAGTATCATGTTGCCAAAGCAACATACTATGTGAAGAGTTTATTTGCAAACAGACTAACTCAAGCCCTGCCTTTTCAGCAAGGTTAAGTGCCTTGCACACTATGCTCATGTCGAAATTCTGCTTCTGTTCTCAGTGTTCATTCACTTGGCATTAGCACAAGGTCTCAGCAGTATGATTCATTGTGTGAGGTAGGCAAACCCAAAGCATCTCCCAAAATGACAGGGGGCCTCTACCTCCTGAGAAAGGAAAGAGACAAAATAGAAGTGCAAAAATGATTGTGTACGATACTTCTGTAGGCAGATTTGGAACACAGTAATCGTGTGGGTGGCTGGGGGAAAGGGAGACAGGAAGGAAACATGGCAATGTGTGTTTGGGAAAGGAGCTGGAAACAGTTTGGAAAACATTGCTTTTGTCAGCACACAATTGACCATGATGGAGTGAGCAAAGTTTTGAGATTTTGCCTCCCCAAGGCTAAGCCAATGTTACCTGCTTGCTCTTGTGAGTGCAGCCCTCTGCAGTCGAGAGGGAGAATACTGCAGCGAAAGAGTTTGCATTAACGTACCTTACTTTGCAAAAAGCTGGCAAAAAGCAGTAAAAGCTGACTGCTGCTGGGGCTGCCTGACAGGCAGGAATTTTTTAGCCACCTTTACTTTATTGCGTCTGAATTATGTTCCTTTACCCTTACTATGTAGTTAGTCTGCCCTTAGCAGGATTTGCCCTAAAATTTTCCAAGTATCTGTGAAGCCCGACTTCACTGTGAATGTAAAAAATAATTTGTAAGGAGCATTTTAGAAATGGAGGAAAGCCAGAATGATTTTCTGAAATATCTTGTTGATACAGCATGCCAGCAAAGCTCACTGAAACCTGAAAATATATGGAGCTTGCTTTTGGTAGAACAAGACAAATAATGACACACCTAATGTATTATACTAATGTGATAAAGTACAAGTGGTTTACCATAAACAAAAAAATTCATTTCAGCTCTGCTTTTTATCAAAATAATGATTCATAATAACATGCTAACAATGCTAACGAAAGGGTCTTGTGCTTTTGGGGAAAAGGGTATTATTTTGCATTAATTTTATTTTCAATTAAGCAGCTGTTCTCTTTGTTTCTCTTGGGATACATTTATTAAAATTTGTAAATGTTCACTATCTTTTTTACTAATTTAGTATGTATATCCATCAATTGTATTAACGCATTCCTTGGTTTTCCCTCATCCCTCTTTCCCAAGCCAGTGTTTAGGACTAAAACTATGGTGAATATTTCGTACCACAGGTAGATTAACAAACTTCATAGGAAAGAACTTGTGAGGGATGGAACGGAAACTTTCTCTTTAAGTCTATTGCTATTTCTGATGAAAAAGAGTCTGGATCAGTCTAATCCAGGAGATACTACATTTCTTTCCAGCTCTTTATAATAGACCTGTAATTATAAATGGAGTCTCTTACTACAGAAGACACTATCATTTAATGTTTGAGCCTTTGGGAAAAAAGAAAACTAATGAACTTAAATGTGGGGCATGCATACACCTGTATCCATCTTTGTGAGAAACTCCTTGTATAAATCTTAGGATAAACATTTTGACACCTTCAGGGGCAAAGCAGCAAAGAAATTACATTTCTATCATTTGTGACTTCCATATAATATATGGGTGTCAGAATCAGGAGGCTAGAACAAGCACTGTTTACATGATTTCAGTGCCTGGAACTGGGTTTCAATGCTTTTGTTTGAAAATAGGTGGAGGGTAAGAGAACATGGAACAATGGCTGTCAATGTGCTTGGCTTTGCTCTTGTTGTGACAGTGCTCAGAGAAGTGTGAGCAAGAACATGGTCTTGCAAAGTGCCTCTAAGACTCATGTTTAATGTGAGCTCTAGCTCTAGAAAAAGTTAGCAGTTGCCTACGGCTGCCACCTGTAGGGAAAATGCTATGACCACATGACATATCATCGCTCTAGTACATATAAATTACTCTTGCTGATAAAAATTTGCACTGGCAAGTTAAATGACTGAGGTAATGACTTTTTATGTCACGAAATTTATACTGGATCTGGTATTGGCTATCCTTCCAGAATCAACATAATCTCTGCATGATGTGCTTTATTTCATCAGAAATGCAAAAGTTTGTTCATACCCGATACTGAACAAATCTGTGTTCTTAGATGGTCTGACATATACAGAAAAGGTGCTAATGACCATGGCCTAATACTTCGCATTTTCTAGTTCCACCCATCAAATACCATCCCCTAGAAGTAGCTGGGTTAATTTTACCCACCTCCTTTCCCTTTTCATGGCAGGAGCAGCGGAGTCTCAGTCAAATATCTGAAGTTTGCTGATGCAAGAACAGTTTTGCCTATGTTACTGGGAAGCCAACACACAGAACGCTGGTACTATGCTTTAGTATCTTGCTTATGTGGATTTTGTACGTAGGGAAAGTGTATAGTGAAGTTTGTTTCAGCAGTGTGAAATGACAGGATTTCAGTTACGTAGCATTTTACCCTCTCTAACTAAATAATATGAAGGGGATATGAAATTCAGTCCTTGGACGGCTAACCTGTATCTGATCTGTCCTACACAGGCTTTATTCTTTGCTTTGATAAAGAGCTGCAAATCAAGTAAATAAAAATCAAGATGAACAGAATAAGTAAAATGTTTTTAAATGCATCTGTGATAGATCACAGAAGTGTTGAGGTCGGCAGGGACCTCTGGAGAGCATCTGATCCAACCACCCTGCTCAAGCTCCTGTCTTTCAATGTGTGCCCATTGACTCTTGTCCATTCACTGGGCACCATTGAAAACAGCCTGGCTCAGTCATCTTTGCATCCTCCCTTCAGATATTTATATACATGGATGAGATCCCCCCTGAGCCTCACCTTTCTCCAGGCTAAACACTCCCAGCTCTCTCAGCTTTTCCTCTTACGTGAGACACTCCAGTCCCTTCATCATCTTCATGGCTCTTCTCCGGGCTTTCTCCAGTATGTCCATATCTCTCTTGTACTTGTGAGCCTGTGACTGGACTTAGCACTCCAAGTGTGGCCTTACCAGTGATGAGCAGAGGAGAAGGATCACCTTCCTTGAGCTGTTGGCAATACTTTGCCTAATGCAGCCCAGGATACCATTAGCCCTCTTTGTGGCAAGGGCGCATCGGTGGCTCACATTTGACTTGGTGTCCAGCAGGACCCCTAGGTCCTTTTCTGCAAAGCTGCTTTCCAGATGAACATCCCTCAACATAAATTGGAACATGACCTTGTTTTTCCCCAGGTGCAGGACTTTGCACTTCTCCTTATTGAATTTCATGAGGTTGCTGTCAGTCCATTTCTCCAGCCTGTCCAGGTCCCTTTGGTTAGCAGCACGACCCTCTGGAGTGTCAGCCGCTCTTCCTGGTCATGTGTCACTAACAAACCGGCTGAGGGCACAATCTGCCCATAGTCCAGATGTAGAATAGTTTTTGACCAAACAAATTCCAGCTTATACCTTAACTTGAGAAGAAGCCAAGCGACAGTAGAAATCACCATGGGTGTTAACAAGTTAGTGCATAACAGGAAACTTGCAGTTATACCTGTCATTTGGATGAAAGGACTAAACAACTTCTCAGTTACTTTGTAGTGATTTGTCATTGTGTTGTCCATGCTTACAGGTTTTTCTTTAAAGACATGAAGCTGCGAAACTCACTTTTTTGTTTGTAAACAAAATTTGAAAAATTACAGTATTTACTTCAGGGCTTTACAAAATGCGCTAGGTATCAAATGTGCATAATATACTTAGGAAACTAGTTATACTGATGGTGCTGCTGCTCTTTTTGAAAAGTTTAAGTGTCTTCAGTCTGAGCTATAGGCCTTCTGTTTCTGAAAACCTGGCCCGGAGCTCATAACATCCTCCTCTTGCTACCTATCTGCTTATATGTTTGAAGTTCAAGCTTGTGCATAAAAATAGCATTTCAAGCTAAGATGCTTACACTTAAATCTAAATCAAGTCTGGAAGGGAATCTTGGATGTGCCCTTAAGAATATATTGGCTTCATTATTGGAAAGGTATCTGATAATAATACAGGATTCAAAAGAAGGGCCAAAGCCTCTATCATCTATCTGTGTAATCAGTGCTGCACAACAGCCCCTCCTCATTTATTTAGCTTCTTTAGGGAGGAGGAAGAGTTTTTTTTTCACACGGGTAATAAATAACAGTGAGACTTACCGAGCTATTATAAACTAAGACATTTTTAGCCTATAGCTATGCAATAGTGTCATTCTCATATGCAGAATTTTTCACGTACTTAAGCATCTTGCAATAGTGAGGCCGCTTCTAGAAAATCAATGGAAAAAACCTCATCCTCGATGAGTAATCATCTCTGCAATTTTCTTTTGGAAAGAAGTGGCTGAAATGTTGATAGCTGTAATGATCTACAGAGCAGAAGAGGTTCACACTCCCGTTCTTTCACAGGTTCTGGTACACAAAAAGAAAAACGAGCCATTATATAGGAGTGCACAGGTGAAGGGAAATGGACTTCAAGGTTTGCACAATTCTCGATACGTGAAAGAAACTAGAAGGTTTACCAGCCCAGACTAACATGTCTCTGTTATGTTTTATTTGTAGGTTAGGGGGCTTTTTGTGATGTTTCCTGGCTTGATGTACTGCTTTATGGGTAATATATTCACAGTGGCTCCTGAAATTAACAGCTATCCTTGAAACCTGCTGGACTCCACAAAGCACAACAGATGAGTTACCGAAAAAATCGTTAATAAATTCTGCTATTCTGGGCCACAGTGTCTCCTTTGCTTTATTTTTAGCTTAATTAGATTCAACTTAATTGAAAACAATCATGTGGAGTATCTTTTTCCAGTCAGCGAAAAAGAATGAGAATTATTTTATTCATGTTCAGAAAGAAAAGTGGTTGGGTCCATTTGAAAATTTGGACAGATTCTTAAGTGCACTGTGGACTGTTTCCCCTTCCTATCACTGGCCTGCAGTCCCAAGTTTGTTTCATGTTTTTTTCAGTACTTCAGTGTGGTCTGACTCTTGTTTTATTTGCTTGCTTTCTTTGGATTTAATATTTTGTGTGAAAGCTATTTTTTTTTGTAGGAAATTTGCTTTATTGTTTTTAGGGGCAAAAAACAGGGAAAACTGAACTCAATAATTCTAAAAGTGCATGGTGGAAATAATTATATCTACCAATTGCTTAACAATTTATAAAAATGCTTTTGTTTAATTCAGCAGAAGTTAGGAAATCAGTGGTCCCTACTGCAAGCAGATATTTGTGTGGCAGCTCCCCAGGAATGAGTTCCTGGCATCGCTCCGTACCTCTGTTTTTGGAAATGTAAGCTGCCATTCTAACTCTGTGCTAAGGAGGGGAACGCAGAGGAAGCACACTAGCTAAAAATCAGACAATTACTTTATAACTCTGGGCTTTATTTTCTCCCAGTTGCTCTCTGTATTAAATTAATAACAGATCTATATTTCATGCTTTCCTCTTAATCTTTACTGTCTAAAAGACCGAGAAATTACAGACCAAGATTTCCTCTGGTGGAAACCTTAAATGCCCTTAGCAAGGAGTTCTGCTGCGTAAATGAGGCCAAGCTGGAATTGCTGTGTGGGCAGCCAATACCTAATAGTTTAAGAAGTGGCTCAGAAGTCAGAAACTTTATAAAAAGAGTATCTAGCCCATGGAAATCCTCTTGCCCTCACTGCACTCTTGAGTAAAATTGTTACTTCATCAGTGCACAACTTCCACTGTAGTCCTCTGCCTAAATACTCCTACATCATAATTTTTGTGTGTTTCCTGTCAATCTCAATGCTTACTACCTACCATATAAGATGAAAGTGCCTTGAGACCCACAGGAAAAACACACTTCATATAATCCCAGTGGTAAAGTATTGCTACTTTGGAATTTCCTTACATATCCTTTTATCAGAAATATTGACAGGCAAGAAGATTCAGTTTTTGCACTGGTAACAGTATCTTTCTGCCTGCTGTTTTCTCCTCTCCTCACTCCTGCCCTCCTCCCCACAGAACCCTCCCCTACCAAAACCCAACCACGGACAGAGTGACAGAGCCCTGATCTAGACTGAGGAGGAGAAAGTGGTGGAAGGAAGAAGACCAAAGCCTGAAATTTGTGTGAAAGCAAAGTAATGCTATTCTGCATTCCTTTTACACTTCTGCCATGATGAGTACTGTCAAAAAGAACAATGAAAGACTGAAGCCAGCTTTTTTTTCAACTACTCTTTAAAGAAGTCCATTCTTCTTGCCAGAGTAGACAAAATGCATTTAAACTTATTAATTCTAATAATAATTTCCTGGTTTAGCTAGTGTTTAGTGGCTAGAGGACTAAGAGGTAATAATTCATTGGAGGAATGTGTTGGATTTTCATGGCTAGGTCAAAAAATCTTCCGAGTCATTCTCTTTACACCTATAAACCTAAAGATGAATAAAATGGTAAAACTGTGTTAATTAATTTTCTCTTAACTGTGCTACACTAAATATAAAGGCTTTGGAATGTGCTAAGTCTCAGTGTTCCTGAATGTGGAAGGTCCCAATACTTGGAAGCTCTCTACCATGCGGTGTTTTAAAAATTTACATAGTGTACTGTATAACAAAGTATTTCTGGTTTGCCATACTTAATTGTCTGAAATCTTCAGTGGTTTTACTTGCTACACATTATTAATGAACATTCTTTGTAATAGAAGAAATACAGCTCTTTGGTGGGGAACAAGATGCACCGGAGGGAATAAAAGTATTGCTTGTGTTTCCTGTTACTGCAAAGTCAAGACTGAGCTATGACAGAGAGCAGGAGTCCTTGAGTGGTATTTTTCCCAGTGAAAGTTTTGCAGATCAGTTTTTTTTTTTTTCAGATTGTGGTCTATGTACAACTGTTTTTCCTCTGGAGCTGATTGTGCAGGGTACTCCACTTAGCTGGAGTGAGGCACCTGAGTCTACTGATGTAACCAGAATTGCCTAGCTCGTCAGCACTGTTCGCTTCTCCTCCAGGCTCTGCTCCCCCACCAGTGAACTATATCTCATTTTTTAAGTGAGGCAGGGAGCTTGGTTTTATTTCTGTCTGGGGAAACTTAATTTCCCAGCTGCATATTAAGACAAACACCCTTTGCATGTGTGTGTATGTGTGTGCACACCTCCAGCAGTTCACCTCTACCATTGAAACGGCCACTGGGCATTTCAGTAAATCAGTTCTTCTTGTGGAGATCTTAGCAACTGAACTGTGTTGCCACAGCTCCTCTACAAATAGAGTGCAGGTCCTGTATTTTGACTGTTAACAAAACTGCATAATGCTATGCAATAAAACACACTAGAAAAATATATCTTGCACAGATTCTAATGAATAAATTTGTAGAAATTGTCTTTCCTCTTCCCCTTTGCCTTCTTTCTTGCTAGCATGCATATCATCGTTTTTCTTCCGTTTTCAGGATAAATTACCATTTCCTTCTGAAGCCTTACTTCCCATTTTTGTCACTTCCTTACTGAAATATTACTAGCTTTTCCTCCTTAAAGCGCTGTATTAAAATAAAGATGTTGTCTTTACATGTACGTTAACAATGCAGCATAGGAGCTATAAGCTACAGTTTTTTCTACTCATCTCACTTTCTCAACAGCCAGTATCCTTTTAAAGTCCGTAGATTCTAGCCCGGTGAAGCTAAAATAATATTCTTGGTTTCTTGTTGAAAATTACATTACATTTTTCATGTTAAATGCTTGGCTGCTTCTGGCATTGAAAAGCTCAAAAGCAATTCTGAATCTTGTTGAAGCCTTATGAAACTGTATGATGGAGTAATTTCTAAAGTACTATGCTTGACCAGAGTGTTTTTGTTGGGCTTTATGAAAAATATTAGGGAAGACAAATACCACTGTTTCAATTAAACAGTAATATTCTGTAATATTAGGTTAATCGATTCATCGACTACAAAAAGCAATCAGATGAGAGACACTTTCTCTATATGCTGCATACTTCTTGCATTGCAAAAGAATTGAGTTTTTTGACAGCCACATCACAAAAAAGATGAAGAAAAAACTCCACAGCCTTCGTCGGGAAAGCGTGTCAGCCTCTTCCTGCATGACTGCTGGAGAATGTTATTCCCCCGTTTATCAGGAACAGCTTTTACGTTTCCCACCTTCTTCCCATGTGTGGCCGCGGCTGCCCTTCAGCCTGAATCCCTGCCTCCCTCCGCAGCAACCCTCCGGCCAGGCGCCGACGCAGAGGCCAGAAACCTGTTGGAAGGCACTGACAAAGCGACTGGGGCCGGGGGCCGGGTGGGGAGCACGGCGTCAAAGGGCCCCAGCAAGGCTGGGCGATCCCAAAGTGTCATGTTCTGAAGAAAAACTCAGGGAATGGCTACACAGCCTTACTGAAGTAATCTGAATAAAGCGAAGCAGACTTTATACGCTAACCAAATCAAACTTCTGTATGAAATTTGTGATAACATCTTCTCTGTGAAGTTGAGCTATGCAGGATTTTATTTTCTAATTAACTTGCATGGTCCAAAATTATCACCCTTTTTCCTGTACCCAGTGTTTATGTCTCTCTGTTCGGTGATGTTTGCTGAGCCATACATGTAAACGGAACAGCAGCAGTCCTTAGGAAGGCACCTTGCTCCAAGCGAGGTGATGCTGTTTCTGTGTTTTCAGGCACAATCAGTAGGTTCAGGTCATACAAAGATCATATGTAACCACACAAGGCACGTATGAAATACTAACCTCATATACTGAAACATAAAAATCACTAACAAAACAGTTAGTCCTTTGTTCTCATTGACAACATTCCTGAAAATTAAACCATTACCTTTAATATTAGTAATCTCAACAGGTGTTAATATGTTCCGACATGGTTATTCCATCTTTTTAAAAAGCTCAACCTTTTTTAAGTATTTTTATCCTTAAAAAAAGTATATAAACAAAAAGAATTTTTGGACCATTGAGCACTTCTTACAAGACCATGTATTATGCATTCTGCAAGGTTCAAGTACATTCTACAGGTTTCCAAAATTACAGGTTATTCTTTTAAATGTCTTTGGAGTTTATCCGGTCTAATCATACACCTGAAAGGTACCTGAAGAAATAGCCTAGTCAATTTTGATTCCTCAAGGAAGTGTCAGATATATCTGTATCATTTTTGATGAAATGTCTGTGTAATCTAGTTTTAAGGACCTTCAGTGATGGACATGTTATGGCTTCTCGAAGAAATTACGGTAGAGCTGTTTGGTGTCCTTACATTGGAGATTTTATGTCCCCTTGTAGTCCAAGAAAGTTTTAGAGAGATCGTGATCACCATCTTTCTCTTTTGCTTCTGCACTTTCAAGAATAGCTGGTTCTATTGCTTGTAACAAGGGACAAATATTGCAAATAAAACATCCAGCTGGAAAGATGAAAATCCTCCAACTGTCAAGACTATGCTCATGTAAATACCAAAAGTTCCTACAACTCTAGGAAAACTGTTAAGTCTTGGTATAACTGGGTAAGTTTTGGTAGTGTGGTGAACTGATGTTGGAGATAAATTGACATCCCTGGACAGTTTCTACTCTTAGGGTGAGTTAACACAATCCAGACATTGTGAAATTGTTCTCTGTTGCTCTTGCTGTCCTCCAGGCACAAACATCTTACTGGTTTCCAATAATCAAGTCTTTAAGCCAGGTAGGACTGACGCAGGGTAGGCCTGTGCTGGTATGGAGTTAGTTATGGAAGGAAAACACATGGGTCTGTGCTAAAAGCATGTATCATTGGACACCAACCCCTGAACAAATGTGTTAACATTTACCAGGGAAATAAAAATGGTATCTGAGGCTATAAAATTTGTGAACTTCATTCAAAGAAAGCCTAGCAAAACATACATTATATTATGTGCTAATGGGCATCCTGTAACAGCCCCTTTTTCACACCTCAGTGCTGCCTCTCAAAAGGCAAACTTGGAAAATACCTTTAACTCCTGAATATGCAAAAAGGCTTTCATTTGAGATGCTTGATTTGCAGTCATTGAGCCATTAACTGTTATCAATACCTTTTAGCTGGTTTTTTTTCCTGAGATGAGAGTGTGGCTTGTCATATGGTAACAGACACGTTGCAAACAGAGATATTATTGAACCCACACCACATTTTCAAAACTTCTAACAGGAGGTCACCGAATTGCTAAAAAATGGAGAAAGAATGTCCTGCTGTTATTCTATCTTGACTTCCACCACCATATTCATTGCAAAACTTGCAAAAAATGGGCAGCCTGATGCCAGGGAAGAATAGTGCTTTCAGTTTAGCTGTTGGTAAACTATTCACGTTCCGTTTTAATTTCCCAAGAATGTTGCTTTCTCATTCCTGGTGTATTTTGCCTATGTGTTACACCAAGTAAGGAAATGGATGGAGAGTGGTGTGGAAAGAGGCAAAGAAAGTAGAATTATGAAATGACTTATCAAATGCAATGCTAATTTTTTACACTCAGTAGTCTACAAGCAGTAATTATGGATCATTTTAGAAGGTGTATGTTTTTCTGTTATAAACAAGATTTTATACATGTCAATACATAAGAAAATTCTATTTGTTGGCAGCATGTTAGAATTATACTTCAGGTTTTTTTAGGTGGCCCACATATAGTTAGGAAACAAACTGAAAAATTTTATTGCCGATGATTAACATAGCATGCATTTTTATTAATTTAGTTATTCTTTATTTAAAAATAATGATCCTGATAAGAGTATCCAGATTTATAGAAATTGTGTGTTTAACCGTCAATATTAATTTGAGCATTTTTTTTCTGGTAACAGCATTACTTTGTTCATAAGATTATCACATATAACGACAGCCAACAACTCAGAAGCTTTTAAACTGGACACTTTGATGTCTCTGTTTTGAAGAAGAATGGGCAGGAAAAATATTAAGGATTCAAAATATTTCTTAATGAACTTCAGTTTCTCCAAATGCTGTTTCTTTTAATCTCTTTCAATGGCCAGTTAATCATACAGTAGTAAAACTGTCACTACATGCTCATGCTAAAAAGAAGTTCTAATCCATATATCAATTAGAAGTAAATATTGAAATAGATCAAGTTGTTTCTCCAAATTTATTTATTAAGAATATTAAATTTGAGGATCAGGGTAAGAAAAAACAGCTACTATCTATTATGTTAAAATTTTCACTTTTATACATGAGCTGTTTATTAGAAACTAGATTAAAATGGAAAAGGACATATTTTTTTAGGCTTTTAAAGGCGTGGAGAACGTTACAGATTGACACTACAGAGGATTGAGCTGTCCTTTGCACAGTTTCCCTTCAGTGTTCATGGGCGGCCTGCCACCCCAGTCTGAACATAGGATGATTCAGTGTCACTGTGGAGCTCCTATGGTGAACAGCAGCCACACCAAGATTCCTGCTCCTCGGAACACTAGCATAAACTGGCAGACCTATGTTTCCATTTCTCTACCTTTAATCCATTGCTTTCAGTCAATCCAGCACTACTGGAACAAGTTTATATAACTTGTCAAATTCATATTTATATTGGGTATTTATTCAAAAGCATAGATTTAACCCACCCAGCCTCCCACCCCTTCCCACTTATTTGCAGGAGGGAACACAAATGTCTGCTACAATTAATGCAACCGTTCTTTGTTAGCTGTAGCTTCTGTCATAGAAAGCAGCAAATATCCTAGACAATCACATGTATCAAGGATTGTGAAAAGACTGAGATTTTGCTGAAAGAATGTAATTTTTAACAGCTCTGCATTTCTGAATCAGAAAATATTTGGGGATGTAACAAATTGCTTCTCTAGCTGAGCTCCTCAGAGCATTTCTTCTTAGGGTTTACTAGAGATATCTTAGGTGAAAGTTGGTTTAGCGTACTACGATGCTCCAGAGACTAACTAGTGCCTTGGACATAAAGAGCTATAAGGTCAAGTTTCTGAGACTTTTGACTTCTCAGTCCTTCCTTTTTTTATCAGGGAACTCTTCCACAAGCGCATCTTTGGTCTGAACCTTGTTTCAGGACTGGGATCACAGAACCTGTCCTTGACAGGTAAGATCTTTTACCACAATCGGTTTTTTATTTGTAGATATAACAAAAAGAGATTGAAGACCAAAATTCTTTCAAGAAATCTGAAAATTCAGACCCAGGTGGAGTCTTTCATGACCACAGAATCACAGAATCATGGAATGGTCGGTGTTGGAAAGGACCTCTGTGGGTCATCTAGTCCCACGCCGCTGCCGAAGCAAGGTCACCTACAGCAGGCTGCACAGGACCTTGTCCAGGCGGGTCTTGAATATCTCCAGAGAAGGAGACTCCACCACCTCCCTGGGCA
>Ga0065711_1007562_pt1 | contig 38497 bp, 56 predicted proteins | sample Hoacrofraction12_FD_59098 | JGI IMG/M metagenome (GOLD analysis project Ga0065711, IMG submission 59098) | Hoatzin crop microbial communities from Cojedes, Venezuela - Epithelial fraction 12 v2 (version 2) | ecosystem: Host-associated > Birds > Digestive system > Esophagus > Crop | place...
CCAGCCCAGGGTGCTCCCAGCCCCGTCCAGCCTGGCCTTGAGCCCTGCCAGGAAGGGGGCAGCCACAGCTCCTCTGGGCAGCCTGGGCCAGGGCCTCACCACCCTCATGGGGAAGAATTTCTTCCTTCTGTCTAATCTAAACCTCAGCTCTTTCAGTTGTCTTAGTTACCCTGCTCACTCGCACGAGTAAGTGTAAAAGCTGCCTGAGGCTCCTCAGGAGATGGGCCGGACAGACCGTGTCGCCACGGAGCGTCGGTGCAGTCTGATACGAAGGCTGCTCCTCTCTTTGGGAAGAGCTGAGCTTGCCTGCGTGTGCGGGATGGGGGGAGGCTGCTGCCCGTGCCTGTGAATAATCCGTGTCACGGGTCAGAGGCGCTTTCCTGTCAGCAACCGGACTTTCCTAGGTAGTTTAGGGAACCAAGAACTGTTGTGAAAACAAGCAAGTTCCCTTCCCTGCCCAGTTTCCTGTGCTGGATTGAGCAATTGGGGTCAGAAAAGGAACCTGAAGTGTCTCATGATTGGTAAGAGAACTCAGCAGCCCTGGAAACCACTTTGCCCTGGGCCCCGCCTGACAGCGGGCAGCCCGGGGCGAGGGGTCCCCAGCCTCCTCGGAGCGCGTGCGTTCCGTGTCTGTCGAGCACACTCTGTCCCTGCAGCACTGATTTACTGAGCGCTGCTGTGACCTAATGCTTCACTTGTGGTAGGACATCAAGGTCTGGTCATCTTCGTTTCTTCGTAGCAGAAATAGGCTGGGGGAAGCAATAACGTACAGCTGCTTGCTACAACCCTAGTTTAAATAAATAAGAACAAAGATACTGAAGCGTTTTAAGGGGTTTTTTTCTTATTATCATAATGCCCATGCTGACAAAGATCTTCTGTTATCTGGAGCCTCCAACGTGAGATTGGATCTCCACAGACACATGCAGTCAGCCAAAAATTGCAAAACCGAGTGCAGGAGGCCACTGGTTTGCCAGTTCTGCTGTGGTGCAAGGAGCCAGGGCAGGCAGTAGTCCCCTTTGGACATCGTGCTGGGGTGGGGATGGGGGCTGAGGCGCTGCCAATTTCTCTTCCTGTTGTGGCCTGCTGGTCATGGCTGCGGGACTGCTTCCAGAGCTGGGAGCAAAGGCAAAGGTCCGTAAGAGCTGCTCCCAGGCATCTGCCAAGCACAGACCCCAGCAGACTGCGAGTGGCCAAACAGGGACCAGAGGTGCAGATCTCTCCTGCAATGGCGTTTGAGGAACTCCTTGGACTGCGTCCCTTCTGGCCGCTCAAGAACTTCTTCACAGAACCACACAAGCTGCTTAGAAAAGCCACGTGATGATGCTCAGTCTGTTCTTCCAGGTCTGTTAGAAGCCTCCCACAGCCCTGATACTGGATTCTTGGTGTGAGCTGGGCGGGTGAAGGACCAGGGCTGGTGCTGTCTGGGCTGACACATGGATGATTTCAGCGCGCTTCCAGGAGCTCAGTGCAGAGTCTCCGTGACACATTTCTTTCATGTAAGAGCAGGTCGTCTGAGCTGTTCCCAGTGCCCAGGAGAACATCAGCCCAGGCAGAAGGTGTTTTTCTGCCAGATCACTACAGGTTCCAGTTCTGCCAGTTGCATGTGATAGAAGAAATGCGCGTTCATTCTTCTGTCTGGGAAAATGGAAATGGAAATGTAACATCCTGGCCCTCTGTCGTGTCCCGCAGTGCCTCTGCTTGGGGAGAGGCGAGCGCCTAACGCACGCACCTCAGCCTGCAGCCAGCGCAGGGCTGGCCTAGATCCTGATGGCGTCCTCCTGGTGAATGGTGCCCTCGATCACCGTGTCTGTGGTGTGCCTGGAGCACTTGCGACTCCCTTTCATACTTCTCAGGTTTTCTGAAAGATGCTTCTGGAACTTCTTGGTGAGGAAGCAGTAGATAATTGGGTCCAACACACAGTTCATGCTCAGGAGGCACAAAGTCACCTGGTGAGCATCATTGAGTTGTTGGCGCAACTGACAGTCTTCCGTCTTCCACTGCTCCAGAACAGTCAGGGTCCAGGGCAGGTGCACGATGTGGTGAGGCACAAAGCTTATGATGAACACAGCCAGCACTGTGCAAACCATCCAGAGCGCCCTTTGCTTGACGTGAGCGCTCTTCCGTGGCTGCGCTGATTTGGAGAACAAGGTCCTGATAATGACGACATTCCAGCCGAGTATGAAAAGGAAAATGATATAGAAGAGAACGCAGATGATGACGTGAATGGCAAGAACAGCGGAAACACTGCTAGAAGGGTCATAGCCCTCAAAGCACCGTGTGAAATTCTGTGAATTGATCTCCTCCTGATTGGTATTATTGTCAAAAAGGTAATACACAGAGCTGCCCACTATGATGATCCAGATAGCTGCTGATAAGTAGATACCCCTTCTCTGCGTGGTAAACTGAGCAGCTTTAATGGGATTCGTCACGGCTTGGTAACGGTTGTATGTGATGACCATCAGAAAGGCGACAGAAGAGTAGGTGTTCACGAAAAATAAACAGCCAGCCACATTACAGAGGAACTCGGGCATGATCCAGTCTCCGCGGTGGTGATAGTAAATGATCCACATTGGCATCGTAACCAAGAAGAGCAGGTCAGCTACTGTCAGGTTCACCATGAATATCTTGATTTCGTTGAGTTTCTTGGTGGGGTAAATACGGCCAAAAATCCAGAGCACGTAGCAGTTGGCAACAAAGCCCAGAATGAAAATGATGCTGTAGAAAACAGTGAAGAGGTTGTAGCGAAACTCGGAGTCTATGTGGCATGCGATGTAGGGATCAGCACTACCTTCAGCACCACCTCTGCCCTTTCCAGACATCGTGGTGCTGAGCAGGCACGTCTGAAGAAAAATTTCCTGCTGTAGCTTTTCTTTTTACCTAAAGATACAAAGCATAAAATGAGCTGTTTGCTGTGGTGCCAGGGCTAAACCAAAGCCCACCTTTCATTTTCCGCTGTCTGTGGCAGCAGGAGTTCTGCTCCAAGCCTTGGCTCCAGCCCCAGACACCTGCCCTGACCCCTGGTCCTCTCTCTGATCCTGTTTCCGCACCCTACGAGCCTCCATGTCTCCCTCCAGCACTGCTCGCTGCAGTGCGGATCTCAGATCACCCATCTCCCATCTCAGAAGACTTTTCTGCATGAGGGATCTCAGACAAAATCATCTGTTACTCTGCTCTGTCTCAAGCTTCTTAATCTTTTACTGTAAGCAAACAGGTTCTCTGGGACTCTGTTTTTCCCCTGTGGTTCCTGCTGCTTTCTAACTTGCCTACATTTATTTTAACCTAGGAACTCCAGAAGTGAGACGGTATCTGGAAAGGTGTCTCACTAGTGCCATTTCCAGAGCCATCCTCTGCTTGCTGTTTTCTGACGTTTTGCTGCCTACGCTTGTCGAGATCGTGTTTGTTTGCTCACTTGCGGGCACCGCAGGATCTCACGCTCACTTCGTAGGCTCCCAGAGCTCTCAATTTTTTTACTCACTCGATGTAAAAGCTGAGTCACTGATCCTAAAGGGTGGTGTTTTGTGGTACATGCTTGATTGTAACTACGGGTTATGTCTCTTCAGATCTTGGCTGTTGGCTATCATGCCATCATTTTGAACTCAAGTTGTCATCAAACCAATCTGACTCTTCCCTCCCCCCCCCATTTCTGCACGGAACGCGAGTGTCGGCAGCAGCGGTTCTGTGCTTTGCTGGGTGGCTGGTGAGGCTGCTGACACTGTCCCTGATGAGATGCCTTCAGGTTTTTAATGTTACCAGTCCCCACCTCAGTTCATATTTCTGCAAATCTTGCCTACAGTTTGGACATCTCAGATTCCTGTGCGTGTTCTTGTCTCACATTTACATGGGATTGAGTCCAGTGCCACGCGTGCTTTACCCTGCTGCTTTCGCCCGTGCGCACCCGTTCTCGGCTCTCACGCCAGCTCCGGGTCTGACGCCGGGCAGGACTCTCCTCTCCGTGACACAGTCCTGCCGCTCTGCCTGGTTTCTCTCCCTCTTCCTTCATGGCAGATAGCTGGCCATGCAGGTAAAGCCCTTTGAGAGCCACCAGCAAGGACGCGGGGTTGCTCGCTGAGGGTAAACTTGCAGGGTTTGTAACCTATTTTGCAGAGCACGGTGGTTCCCGTCGGAGTGAGTGCAGTGTGCCACCAGCTGCGAAGCCTAAACTGCTTGGGTGGGTCACGCTGGGGGTGCTGGGCGCTGCACATTTCCATGTGCCTGCCTCAGCTCTGCCAGCCCCACGGACAGCAGGCACCTTCCCAAAAGCCTGCTGCCTCCCGAGAAGGCACCCTGCTGCCTCGGAGCTTTCTGGCTCTTTCCCAGCAGCAGACAGTGGCCTGGGCCCCCAGCTCAGCCTCTCTGAGTGGAGCCACTCTTTGTCTCCATGTGCTGTTGGTTCCTCATTTACACATTTGCAATTTTCCTCTGCAGATGGGGAAGTCAGCTCTAGCTCAAGAAAGCTCTCCCGTACTTCAGCAAACTCTGCCAACCCCTTGGTACCTCTTTCCAGTTGTTAGGAGAAGCAGGCAGCAGTCATCTCGCAGAGCCCGTTCCTCCTCACCCCTCCCAGGTCCTCTAAGGACGTGGCAACCGCAGCTATCCACAACTTGTCCCTGGACCTCCACAGGCTGCTGCGTGCTGGGCAGCTCTGGGGGCCGAGTGTCTTTCAACTCGGTCTTTCAACGACGTTCCACGTGAATTCACAAGCAGCTGTGGCAGAACTAGTCACTGGCCAGGCGACACGCGCGTGTGTCCTCTTCCACCTTGATCTCTGCCACCCTGCTGTGAACCCCCCGGTCTCTAAGAGGCAGTAGCTGGCTCAGGGGGTGGTAGCTGGGAGGTGAGGGTGCTCTGGGCTGTGACCCCGCAGGGCTGGCCACATCCCTGGGGAGGAACGTGTCACTCCCTGCTGCCCCGCGGCGAGGTCCCGGAGCAGGCAGGGGCCCACACTCCGTTCCCTGTTCTACCTTTGATTCGTGCAGGACCCAGGGCAAGTCCTACTGGTCATCTCATGGATCTGCCTCCACACCCTCATCTCTGTATGAAAGGCGGTGGCTGTCACAACACGGCCGTAAATAAACGTCCGTGTCTAAGCCCGGCGCTCCCACCCATGGAGGGAGCATCTCTGGGAAGGACACCGGCCGCTTGGAAGGGCTGGCATCTCTCGGCTCGGGAGGGCACCTGGCAGGCGCAGACGTCCAGGGAAGGGGTGAAGCTGTGCAGGGGCAGGAGAGACTAGGGAGGAGCTTTGCGTTTGGTACACTGTTCTGATGGTAGAAGAAGGAAACAGAAAGAAGTCCTAAATAGAAGATCGTTAGAGAACTCGAAGTTTTCTCCAAACCTGCATCCTAAACCCACTGGTCTGACTCTCTGCCACCTGCAGCAAACAGTTCTGGTGCGCAGGGCTGTGATCTTTGCAGCGAAAGGTGTTCTATCACCGTAGCACCAGACCTGGATATACCCAAAGTAGGGGGAAAAAAAAGTCGATGAATCCAACTAGCAGAATTCACGAGGAGGAGAGAAGTGCCACATCCAACACAGAGGCACAACCGTTCCTCACCACGTCCCTTTGGGCTCTGCCTGGGGCACTCTCCGTCTGCCCCTCTGTTTCTGGGGCTGTGCGTGGGCACGGCAGCCTCCACGCGTTGCCTGGGAGCTCTGGTGGACTTCGCTGGCGGGGTCTCCAGGCCTGCGCATCCGCTGCCAGGTTTAGCAGATGGGGTGGACCTCTCCCCTCCACGCAGAGCCCTGCCCAGAAGATAGGTTTGAGCTGCGGAGCTGTGCCCTGACCTGGGGAGAGGAACGCGAGGACGTGCTCTACGTGGTTAAGCCTGCCAGGAATCTCTGGCAAAGGAGGGCTGTGGGCGACGGCAGCGCCGGCCCCTGGCCCAGCAGCACTCGGAGGAGCTCATCTGTGTTTGCACTGGCAGGCTGTGCAGTGCCGATGCCGAGGTCCTTCAGGGAATCCCAAGAGAGCTGGTTGTCCCTTCTCACTTGCCAAGCCCGATATTCTACAGAACACAGCCAGAAGACAGCATGGCACCATTCCCCACTAAATTTACTCAATACCCACTTCCCTCTTCAGCCTGAGGAACTCGAGCTCGCATCGCCCGTGTGCTTGCGAGATGTCCTAGGCCCGAGACTCTGGAGTGCCGGGGGGGGATCTCAGTCGGCCTCGCCAGCTGAGGTGGTTCCCCTTTGTAGAAGGCACACAGACATTCTCCGTGCCAGCAGAAGGGAGCAGAGGCAGTGGTCAGGGCGCGGGCTGGCGGCGTGGGTGCTGTTCCCTGCCGCAGCAGCTGCACCCCTGGCGACTCCAGCCCAGGCCGCTGCCGTGCGGCGCCGGCCGGTCAGCCCAAGCGGTTTGCACCACCAGCTCCACTGCGTGCAGAACTGGAGGTGGAGGTCACGGCCGCACAGCAGAGCATGGCCCGGGAAACCGCAGGCTCTGCTCCCAGTCCGCGCTCTCTCCCATGGGCCACGCTCTCCCAGCATGGATTTGCTGGCTCGTGGCTGCAAGGTGCAAAGACCACACGAACACGAGCTACGCCATTGGTGAAGGTATGTTCTGAGAGGAACAGTACTAATAAAGTGTATGTTGTGCTTACCGCAGTTGAAAGGATTCAGCACGACACGTCCATCTTCAGCTTCAGCAGAGCAGTGGTGGGTGTTTTACCGAGGATACTCGGTCGTCTTCCAAGGGTTATTCTCTCTGACCTGGGGCTGGAAGGTCTCCACGCAGGCAGCTCTCCAGAGCAGGACACCAGAATGGGAGCAACTGCAGCATGACTGCAGAGTCACTAGAGAAGAGGAAACGTGTGACATCAGCTCAAAGGAAATGAGAAATACAATAAACTGCAGAGGAAAGGCAATTAACCACAGCGAAGATCTGGAAAGCCCTTAGAGCTGTTTCCTCAAAGTATTTCTGCTTCTGATGATCCTGAAAGAGGGCAAAGTTGGGATTTTCCTCTAAATGCAGAATAGGGATCCACTCCATGTCCCTGGTTAGATCTGGGATGAGACAGCATTTGAGCATCCTTCTTCCAAACGGATGAGTGGCAGAAACCAGAAGAGCTTTCACTTAATAACTTAAAGGAAAGGAAGTGCCAGGAAACTCATCTGTCCCATGGGCAGACGCACTCCCTAGCAGAGTCTCCTTCACACTTGTGTTGGGGCTAAACAGACCCAGGAATCCAGCCGTCCCAAGTCTCCTTTCATCTCAGGGATCTTCAGCAGACACTGAGACACCAGAGCACGGCAGGTCTTCACCTGGCCCATCCACCTTCACACCATGACCACCATTATTTGTGGCAGCCTGAAGACCACTCAGCACCATGATGCAAACTGGTGAGGTGCTCAGGGAGACGCCAGTGACAAGCGAAGATGCACGCGTGGTCCCAGCTAAGCCGTAAATCCCGAGTTGTAGCTCCCATGCTGATGGTTAACCTGCCTTCCCTGCAGACACTGCTGTTACACCTGCACACAGGGCAGCTGTGAGCCTGGAACATCTGCACCATGTCCTGCACAAACCTCACACCTACAGACGCCTTCAGGAACTGAAGCACCGAGGCTGGTGCCCGGGTTCAGTGTGAAACACATAGGAGCAGAGCCACAAAGTCCCATCACCAGCACAAAGAGGTTCCTGAGCCTGCGACAAGGCTGCTGAGGAGCAACACGGGCCCAAGCAGAAGCAGAAGAGGCCAGTCCTCACTGGTGTTCCCCTGGGACACCTGGTTCTCCTGGCTCTTCTCATGAAAGGTCATCCACAGCAAAGAGTCTGTGGTAGGCCCTGGCCGTGTCCGTGCGGTGAGGAGCACCAGAGACCCCCATGGTGTGGTGTCATGTCTTGGGAGAGCCGTCAGGCACAGGCTGAGGGTTGTGTCCTCTGGCCACGCCAGCCAAGGGCACCAGCCAAACCTCTCCGAGAGCCAGGAGCTGGCACGGACCCTGGGACACCTTCAAGCCATGCTTTTGCTGTTGGGGTGGTGAGCCTTGGCTCTGAGCTGGGACACCGCAACCTCCTCGTCAGCTAGGGAAAGGGCACACTGACCGAGGGGACAAGGTGGATGGCAGCAACGCCACCCTGCCAGGACGCTGACCTGGGGCTTGCCTGGCCTTGGGCATCTCAAGGCGATGGGCTGCGCAGCACCAGGGCAGCCGATGCGGTGCCAGAACCCCCCTCTGTCCATGCCGGTGGCTGGATGTCCCCAGCCAGGGACAGGCAAAGCCCCAGCGCCGATCTGGGCTTCTTTGCCTGGGTCAGCTCTTCCCTGGCTCTTCTCCAGAGGGTGCCGACCGCCTCTCCCAGGGCCGTCACGGAGGGAAGCACCCACCAGGCACTTCATCGTAGGACCTGGCTGCTGGGCAGCCCCCGCATCCCCAGCCGAGCTCCAAGGCCCACCAGGCATCGGGCAAGGGCTCAGCAGGCTGCTGCGCAAGCCGGGATGTCCTACAGCTCCGGGCACAGAACACCCAGAGCTGTGTGGCCACCACAGCTGGCAGCACAGGGTGTCCGAGCGGCTCGGGAGCCACCGGAGCCACGGGACCCGAACTCCCCCAGCGACAGCACAGGGTGGGGGACCAGGGGACAGCCAGGTTCTGCCGCTGTCGGGCCACCTCAGGGTGACCTGGAGGGCGAGGGGAGGCTCCTGCAGTGACACCGCAGATCTGGGCTGGGTCTCTGTCCCCCCGCCACCCGCTGTCCTCTCTCCTTCCCCACCGGCTGTGGTGAAGATGGACCAAGGAACCTGACCCGCCATGAAGCGGGCAGAGCCCCGCTTCTGCCCGTAAAAATCCTTCTGGGAATTTGTATTAAAAACAAAATGAAAGCGTGCTAATGAGGTCAGCTGGCAGCCAGCCCCTGCCCTGGGAAGAGCAGTACTTGTGGAGGCTGTAGCAACAGCCAAACAAAGCTTGTTGTCCTGCTGCAGCCAAGTTCTTAGGGGAAATGAAAGCCTGGGAGGTTTTGGCCTGGGGCTCTTGTCAGAAATCTTCATCCTTCCTCTGCTCAGCCCTGTGTCGGCTTTGCCGCTGGTGGGGCACACGCATGTGGCCGGGGTTCGGCGAGAAAGGTCTTCCGTAAAACCCAGAGAACCAAACAACAAAACCCCGCGAAGCTCAGTGGTGGAAGACTCCAAGAGTCCGGTGGGCGGGCGCCCCAGCAGCGCTTTGCTTTCTGAGCTGAGCACTCCCGCGGGAGCGGGGACTCCTGCGCCCGCCCCGGGCTGGGACCTGGCCGCGGCCGTGCTGCCCGGGGCCGCCCGCTGCTCTCCGGGTTCCCTCGGTTGTCAGCTCGGGTTGGGCCTCCAGCTACCGAGCTTCGCGAGATGCCAGAAGAGCCGCTCGGCCGGGCAGGGCGGCCTCTTGCCACCTCTTCGTGAGCCGGGTTGTTCCCTCCCGCATCACCTCCCTTTTCAGCTGTCGCATTCCAAGCAGGAAAAGCAGACGAGGACCCAGATTCAGCGCTCCCCGTACCAAGGCGATGGAGAACGGGTGAGAACTGTCTCGCCCCGCACCGCCTCATGCCCGTCGTGTGCTGGCGGGTCCCACCGCCCCTGCGCAGCGCCCGCAGCCGGCACCCCTCCCTCGCGTCCTGCCGGCCGGGGGCTTTGTTCCCCTGCTCTCCCGGGACCGCTGCCGGTTTCCGAGTGCGCAGCTCGGGGTTCGGAGTGAGGACGCGTTTTCTTTGCGGCAGCCTGGCTCGTCCAGGTGTCCTGGCGGTTTCTGACCGCCCTGTTCCCAGCTGACCGCTCTGCCAGGCCGGGGGATGCACACCAGGTCCGACAACGCGGAATGCCATGCAAGGCCAAGTCCAAAAAAACCATCTTGAATAGCCCTTTCTTTTTATCAAGCAAACTTGCAATCTAATAGAAAATAAATAAACTTCTCTGGCTGTAGCTGGTTCCCACGCGACGCTGCTGAGCGGCACGGGTGGTACTTCGGGTCGTCACATCAGGACGCTGGCTCCTGGAGCAGCTCCTCCAGCGGCGTTTTCTGGGCTGGCTGGTGGGCAGGGGCGGTCGCCGTGGCTCCGCGCCGTGCCAGCGCTCCCACCGCAAGCGCGCGCTGCCTGCCGGGACGCCGCGGCCGCCTCCAGTGTGCTCCCCTCGGGTCGTTTCCTTCCGAGGGGAGCCCGCTTTTAATGACCACACACGAATCTTGCAGGTATGCGAGGCTCTCTTGGTTTTGAAGCCACAGCATTATAGGCAAATCTCCAGAGATCTCTTCCCATGAGCAATAGCACGCTGTGTGAGTGGAGCAGAGCTCGCCGCGGAGCGCAGAGCGGCAGCGTTTTAGCCGACGGGCTCCGCGCGCTGCCCGCTCGGTGAGAAGAGCGGCGAGCGGGGACAAGGCGAGACGGCGACACGGAGCTCGCAAAAGCACCAGCCGCTGGCAGCAGCTGGGGAGCTGCGCGGCGCACGCAGCCCGCCGGACCGGCACACGGGTGAGCGTGATCCCCGCCGGTGCCGGTCACCAGGCTGTGTCCCCGAGTGCCGGACAGGTCTTCGAAAGAACACGACGTTCCTGAGCCGGAACGGCTGCTGATCCGACGCCAAGCACTACGCCCTGGGGGCTCCCACTGCTCCTCTCACACCCTCTGCACAATTTCCTTCCGCTCGTTACACGGAAGAAATGCCGAACGAGCTCTGTAGCTTTCCCCCGCAAGCGTTTCCGAGCCCAGCACGTCCCCACCTGATCGCCACCCCGCAGCTCGGGGTGCTGGGCAGGGAGGTCACCCACCGCGGCGGCCGGGAGCGCGTCCCGCGGCAGCGCGCGGCGACGCTGCCCGGCGGCCATCGGACGGCTGCAACGGCACCGCACGGCCAACACCGCTCGCGCCGGGGCCATGGGGCAACCCAGCCGGGCGGGAAACGTTGCCGCTGGGACCGGGCTGCCTCGCCGGCAGCGGGGGAAGCGGGAGCGGGCGGGCTCCGGGTGGGCTGGACAGGTGGAGCCCACACCGGGCAGAGGGCTGAGCTCCACCGGCCCCCGCGTCAGGATTTGTACGCTGCGGCCCCAGGCTGTCGTCGCTCGCCAGAGGGGCAAACCGCGCCTTCGCCGAGCTGCCCGTGGCCGGGTCACGCTGCTCCCGCTGCGCCGGGCTGCAGTGAGCTGTCCCCGAGAGCCGCTCTCTGTCCCCAACCCGGGCAGGCTCTGCCCTGGCCCCCGGCCCCAGCCCAGCAGAGGCACAGGCAGCAGCCGTGCCCCAGCAGGGTGAGGGACCTGGGCTCCTCGAGAGGCTCTGAGCAATCCCTCCTCTTCCTCGCAGGAGGAAGGTCCAGGGCAGGGCTCTTCACCTTGCTTTGCGGCGTCCAAGCAAAGCTGTTCTTGCCCACCCAGGGGTGGGACAGGACCCAGACATGGGCAGTCCCCATCCCCACGGCCCCAGAGGCAGCACCAGCCCAGCTCGTGCTGTCACGACACACCTTGTCCCATCACGACACACCTCATCCCATCACGACACACGTCATCCCGTCACGACACACGTCATCCCGTCACGACACACGTCATCCCGTCACGACACACCTCATCCCTGCTCGCTGGGCGTGGGGAGCCAGCACGCGTCTTCCCAGCGCTCCTGGACGTCTCGGAAGCCCCTGGAGCTCTCTGAGATGCCACGGCTCAGAGAAGGGCTCAGCGATCGGGGGGACGCGCAGCCGGCCGGTGCCCTGAGCCACCCGGACGCCGAGGGAGCCTGCGGAGCTCGGCAGGGCGGCGGCACCCGGGCGAGAAGGCAGAAGGGAGAGGAGCCTCTTACCTGGGGGTGCAGAGCCTCCGGCCCAGCAGAGCCCAGCCCGGCAGGTCCCTGTCACCAGCGGGCGGCCGAGCCGTCGTCGCGCTCCTGCCCGGGCAGAGCCTCGCCGGGAGGGAGGAGGCTGCGCGGGCGCAGGTGGGTGACTCACTTCCCTCTTGGCTCTCGCAGCGCGGCTCGGACGTGCCCCGGCTGCACGCTGGGGCTCGACGCCGGCCCCTGCGGCCCTTCCTCGAGCGGGCGGCGGGGCGAGGGCAGCGGCGTCGTGCTGGCCGGGGGCCTGTCACCCTCCCGTGGCACCCAGAGCCCGGCCGGCCCCGGCAGCGGCTCCAGGGCCGCGGGGGTGGGCTGGCCTGGGCAGGGGTCCAGCGCCCGCGGCAGCTCCGTCCTCCATCCTCTGGTTTCCTTCCAGATGCCGGGAGCGGGAGCCAGCACAGCGGCGAGCGCTCGTCCAAGGGCTCCCACGGGAGGTGGAGACTTGCTGCAGCGGGGCAAAGCGTTGGGAGGAGACCGCTTTGGTGTGCGAGGCCCCGTGTGGGGAAATACTCGCCAGAAAAGTACCCCAAGCTGTGGCAGCTCGCTTCCTTGACCTCTCTGCAGCACGACAAACCCACCTTGGATCTTGTGCTCCTTCAGCCTGGGAAGAAAGGGTGGGCAGAGGCGCGGGGACCCGCTCCCTCTCGCTGACGCAGGGCTAGGGCAGCGGCTCCGGCATCGCTCTGCTCAGGTTTCGCTCGGGATTTCCCCAGATGCGCCCCGCGCCCCGGGCACCGCTTCAGTCATGGGCATAACGCCGGCCTGAGTCACTCGCGCTATAACAAGAAACCACACGGGTTTCGGTCTGCTCCCCGTATTCGCTGGGGGTTGTTTACCAAGGAAATGGCGTTGGGTCTGCTCTGCTGCTAAGAACTGGCTCTGGTGAGACCCCGCCTGGAGTCCTGTGCCCAGCTCTGGAGCCCCCAGCATAGGAAGGACAGGGATGTGTTGGAGCGGGGCCAGAGGAGGCCACGGAGATGATCCGAGGGCTGGAGCACCTCTCCTGCGAGGACAGGCTGAGGGAGCTGGGGCTGCTCAGGAGAAGAGAAGGCTCCGGGGGGACCTTAGAGCAGCTGCCAGTGCCTGGAGGGGCTACAGGAAGGATGGAGAGGGGCTTTGCACAAGGGTGTGCAGTGACAGGACAGGGGGGGAACGGCTCTAAACTAACAGAGGGCAGATTTAGATTAGATATTAGGAAAAAATTCTCCACCATGAGGGTGGTGAAACACTGACCCAGGTTGCCCAGAGAAGCTGTGGCTGCCCCCTCCCTGGCAGTGCCCAAGGCCAGGCTGGACGGGGCTCTGAGCACCATGGGCTGGTGGAAGATGTCCCTGCCCATGGCAGGGGGGTTGGAACCAGATGATCTTCAACCTTCCAACCCTCCCCATTCCATGATTCTATGATCTGCACGTGTTTTTGAGCCCCTCCAGGGATGGGGACTCCACCACTGCCCTGGGCAGCCTGGTCCAACGCCTGACCACTCCTTCTGTAAAGAAATTTTTCCCATTATCCAATCTAAACCTCCCTTGATGCAACTTGAGGCCATTGCCTCTAGTCCTGTCACTGGTTGCTTGGGAGAAGAGACCAACCGCCGCCTCACTACACCCTCCTTTCCGGTAGTTGTAGAGAGCGAGAAGGTCCCCCCTCAGCCTCCTGTTCTCCCTGTCCACTGTGCCCTTTGCTCTTTTAATCTCCCATTTACTCCATCTTGAGTGAGACCCAGACCACTCCGAGCCCCGCTCCCTCCCGCAGACCTTCCTTAAAGCCTGCCTTTAAGGTGCTCAATCAGTTCTTTCCAGTGAAACCAATGCAGATCTGGGTGGTGTCTCCAACGGCTCCCAAGGGAGAAGCTCAGCTTGTCCCAGGGGACCCACACCACGCTGGAAGGAGCTGACTCCTCTCCTGGTGGGGCCAGACCCCTCCTCAGCTCCCTTAGCGCATCCCCAGCTCCATCCTGCCTCGGCACTGAGGCCTGCTGAACTGGTGCCAAAAGCGCATCACCACCCTCAGTAACATTGCTAAGACAAGCTCTCTATTTACATATTTTATAGCATTAAACACGCGCTGCAGTCCACAAAACACACCGCAGGGGCTTCGTGTCCCCTCGACAGCAACTCCGCAGCTTGCTGGGGACACCAGCTGGCTCCCCTCCTGGGTGACCCATCCTTGCTGAAGGAAAACACCAGAAGGATCCCCCACCCTGGGTGCTGCAGGGGAGGAGGATGACTGGTAAATCCTCCTGCGCTCAGAGACAGGCCAGTCTTGCTCTAGCAGCGGGGTGGCCGGGAGCTTTCCCCGCCTTCAGACCTGTGCCTTTATATGATGTCGTGCTCTAAATTTCCACCCCCTGCCTGCTTCGCCACACCTGGCTGCGCTGTCTCCAGTCCCATCACCTCCCAGTGCCTTGGCCCTACTGGGATGGCTGAGTGTCTGGGGATGTGGGGGGCAGCTGGGGCATCTCTGCAGCACCTTGTGGCCCGTGGCCAGGGGATGACGATACCGACGTCACCTGCCTGCGTGGGGAAAGAAAGAGACTGGCATTTCAGGCAGATCCTGCGTGGATTTGCAAGAGTCAGAGGGAAAGTGTGCGCGGATTTCAGTCCTGCTTTGAATGCAGCTCAGCGCTGCAGCATTCCCAGCCTGAGAAGGAGTTTTCCCCGGTCCCTTGCATGGCTCTGTAGCCTCAGGCACACAAGCACAACAAGAAACATCTGTCCTTCTTTCATGCAATCAGTTTCAATCACTAATAATTATCTCTCCTCTTCCTTTTTCCTCCTCTGCTGGCTGCAGTCCTAGTGCAGCGTGGCACCACTGGTGCCCAGGTACCCACCTGCTTGGTGCCAGGGCTCGTGCAGCGCGGGGAGGCTGAGCCCTGCTTTGTTTTTTTTGTTCTGGCCAGGCTTGGCCAGGGCTGAGCCTTGCTTGCCAGATCCTGCAGCCCTGGGGATTTTGCTGGAAACCTCAGCTCTTGGAAAGCAGGTGAAGGGAGGATCGCAGCAGTCCTTGCTGGATAAAGGCAGTTTCCTTCTTCTTTGATGGGGAAGAAAGCTGCGAGGACAGACTGACAAAGCAAAGGCACCAATGTTTCTTACCCTTTATAAAGAGATTTCTAAGCAGTCTCCTGGTTTTGGGGGGCCTGACCATGGCGATGCATCCCCTGGAGCCATCATTCCTCCTCTCCCTCTGGAGCAGGCAGGAAAATGAGGATGGTTTCCTACCGCTGCAAGAAAACACAACCCCCAGAACACCTTGTTCTTGCTGCAAGAGGATTTGGGGTGAGAGCTCAGCTGGAGGGGTCACCCTCCTGCTTGTGGGCAGATTTCGGTGTCAGATGTCGGGGGAAGCTCTGCAGCCTCAGCCCGGGCAGAGAGCACGACGAGCAGGGCTGGGGCTGGCTCCTGCCAGCAGCAGGCTGCGGGGTCTCGCTGCTGGGCTCCAGCCGTGCGGGGCTGCCTGGCGCAAACGGCAGCGCGACAGGGTGGGGTTTGCGTGGCTGGCAAGGCGTCACGTTAGGTCTGGGATTACGCTCAGCTTATCGGGTTAGATCTGGGCTTGTTTTAAACACTGGCAAGTGGTGAGCTCCTGGCTCTGAATACCTGTGAAGATGAGGCGCATATATATTAACACATCTGTTATTAACCTAAAAATATAACCAAGTGGCAGATTACCTGTCTTCGTTTTTCATGGAAATTCAGGGCTCTGAGTCCTTGCAAAAAACAGAAAAAGACTGATCAGCCCTGCAGGTCTCCAGAGCTGCTCCTTGCCCAGCCTGTCTGTACCGATGCAGCACAGGATGACCCTGTGAAATGGGCATGGTGGGAAGAAACCCTGAGGATGCCCAGTCCGTGTTTGGACACTCAGCACTTACCACAGCTCAGCTCTTCCCCCAGAGCAGGACACTGGGTATCACACAGGCCTCCCACACCAGCTGCCAGAGCAGGTTTTCCTGCTGTGGACAGATGCAACCCTGGGGAGTCCCAGTCCTCATCACCATCTCTTCTCCTACAAACCCATCTAAGCTCTTGGCTTCCCACAAAAGAGGAGAGGGCCACTGATTTCCAAGGCTTCTGGACCATGTAGTTTGACCTCCCACCACCTAAGTGGCCCCAAGATGTCCTGACAGCATAGCTCCCCGAGAGCTTCTCATGGTGGCAGGTAGTGGTTGCTCACCTCTCCTTTCCAGTCTGCTGGGACAGAGGAATAGATTCACCCCCAGCCCCCGGCTCCCTTCCAGAGCTGGTCTCTGCTGGAGCGTTCTCCAACAGCGTGTGGTGTTCGCTGAGCAAGTCAGTCAGTGGCCATCTCTGAAGTCATTGCGCTCGGTCATCAAATCAGTGCCTCTTGTCCTCTACAGCCTTGGCCTGACAGGAAGATACTTCCTACGTACTGTGAGCACCTCGGGGATGGTGGGTGCCCGAGCACCAAGCTCTGGGACCATAGTTCTTCCAGCACTGTGGATGTCTGTATGGGTCTGGGCATCTCTCTGCTTCCTTCAGCTGGAGCAGACCACCATGGCAGTTATGGCACCTGCCTAACCGGGGAGCTTTCTATCTCAAATGGAATTTATAAGCAGATCATGAACTGTAGTGGTGGCTGAAGGTGAAAGGTGTGCAAATAAGTGGGACGTCCGGGTTGTTCATTTACTGCAGGCTTTTATATTTGGGATTTAGCACTCGCATCCTGAGGGAACGTCCCCGACTTACAAGGCATCCCTGCTCACCCCACCAGCATGACCTGCTGGCCCTGCTGCTGCCTTGATGGCCAGTGAGCCCTGCTGCAGTGGCTCTGGATACATCCTTCACCTAGGGCTACTGCGATAATCTTCCCAGCACAGAAGTCTTCAGGAGAAGAACAGACAGGAACTACTTAACCCTCCAGACCAAGATCCCCCCCCAAACCAACCTAACCATGGCCCATGCCCCCACTGAGAGCCCTCATGAAGTGCAGCCTCATCGACTCGGAGCCAAGGTGTGTGGAGCTGGGAACTCGTTCCCACCATCAGCAACCCAAAGCGGTGCGTGCGGTCGGAGCCAGCCACTCAGGCTGTCTTGTGGACAGGCAGCAAAGGACCATTCCTGAAGGTGGTGGCTTGTTTTACCTTAGACACTGTTCTGTCCCTGTTAGAGAGCCTACCTTGCCCGGGAGATGATGGTGTCCCTTTGCTGGGCTGAAATATCTCTGACTCTTCAGGAGTGACTCTAGGGGACCAAGATAGGTCAGATGAATCCCATCCCAATGTACGTGCTGAGAGTGTCCAGATGGAGAATTAGCGTAGAATATCAGATGCTCCTCACGTCTTTCCAGAGAAACCTTTGAGTCATTTGCTCCGAGGCTGTGTGGGTGTGTGGGTATTTGTGCTCATGCACGTGGGCTTGCACCTGGCTACTTGTGCAGACGAAATCATGCTGTGCCCATGCGTGCACCCTGTGGGCATACTCGGGCCCCGTGTCGTGCCCCTGCGTGCTCGAGCACCTGGTGCGTGTCTGTGGGGAGGGGGCTGCTGGAGGACATGGGCAGACCCCCGTGCAGTCGCTGGATTTACTCGCAGACAGCGGCAGACGAGGTGAGGTTCCCAGCATGGCCACCACGGCTCTGCGCACCGATGCTCTCGGAGCAGCGCGCTGTCTGAGCAGAGCAAGCTGGCAGAGCCCAGATAACACGCCATGGGGAGCAAAGCCGCGTGGATCACCTCTAAAATGCCTTATGCGATCAGACACTTATCACCTGAAATCCCCAGCTTGTCCTAGGTCACGTACCACAACCGCTCTATTACTAATATCATTAAGATCCCTTTGCTGGCTTCTAAATAATCAGCATAGGCGGGGACGCTGTGATTAATGGAGGGCTGATGGATGAAACCCCCTGTCACCATTTAATACCTGTAACAATAGATTCATTAACTAGGATTAGTTTCAGACATAAGCTTTCTATACCCATGGCTATTACTCACTCAGTTCATTAACAGGACAGCATTAGTTCTGGTACCTTTGAGCTAGAATACATCCTGCATACAAATGATGCCCGGCACTGTAACTTTCAAGAAATCCGAAGACTGTTTATAAAAAGCCGGAATCTCTTAATTCAAACCTGTCAGCGAAGGCATTTCTGCTCTCATTTTCTGCGCGCTTCATTTCTGACGGTGGAGGCTGGAGGTGACGGACCGAAATGCGGCTTCCCGCTGCCCCAGCTCTCGCCCTCGGTAGCGGCTGCGGGCTGGGGCGGCGATCCGTGGGGCGAGCTCTGTGACTGCCGGGCGCTCACCACGGCGTGGCACTCTCGTTTCCCAGGAATTAAGTCCAGAGAGTTTTACGTGGTGGTTATTTCTCCGTGCCACCAAATGGGCTTAAAGCGACTGGCCGACAAGCTGGCTGTGGGCTGCTGCATCCTGAGGATTTATCCCCACACAGCACCCTCCAAGCTCTGGCCAGTCTGTGGGAAGAAGGAAAACACTTTTTTTACCGTATCTGGTGTGTTTTTAAGCGTATTTCTGCCCATGGTCCCTGGAGACAGGTGGCTGAACACTGCTTGGTGGGGATGTGATGGATGCAGGGTGGTGGAAGATCTCTGGCGTTGGGAGAAATGTGCAACCAAGTGTCTGCAAAAGGCGACTGGGGGAGATCGGGGTGGCACTGGGCAAGCGCAGCCAAGGAGATGCAGAGGCTTTGGGATGTAGCTGGCTGGTGTGGGATACAAGGGGATGTGTTTGCTGGCCTCGCTGGTTGTCACACAGGGAAATGCTCCAGCTGTAATTGCCAGGTTTTTTCTTAGCTTGGAATTTTGCAGTGGTGGCTCAGCTGTGGTGGGCCTTTAGGTGAAGAAGACTTCTTGTCCCATCTTGTTTAGCAAGAGGGCAAAGCTACAGGGATATCTGCCTGGCTTTGTTTTCCAGAGGCTCTCCTGTGCCTCCTGCTAGTCGGGAGCCCAAGGGATGGTGTTACAAGAGCAAGATGTTTTCTGCAGTGCAGTTCAGTGGGTGGTTGCAAAGGCTGGGTGGGATGTCCTGGCAGCTCAGCGGCTGAAAACCCCCTGTGCCTCGGGTGGTCACAGGGTTGGGACTGGTCTTAACCCAAAAGTGGCAAAATCAACATTTTCAAGTACTTGCAGATGAATGCCGTGCAGAGTAACTAATGCCCTGGCACTGCCCAGGGAGAAAGGACGCGGCGTCGGCCGCCTGCTCCCAGTGCGCGGAGGAGCAGTGAGAGGTCCCGTCGTTCGGGGCTTAGCTGCTGCACTCACACAAAGACTAGCTGCAGGCAGGATACTCCCCTTGTCAGAAAAGCCGTGGAAAAATGTACGTGTATCCAAAAATATTTGAGAGTTGAAGTCCATCTGCAGGATTTTAGTCTACTGTGGAAAGCGTCTTCTCAGTTTATCATAAGAAGTGTGATAAGTTCATTGTTACAGAAAATGCACAATATGTTTGGCCCAAAAAGCAAAATAAGGCTTCTGAGGATGCAAAAGCATAAAGCTGAGTTCCTGCATTTTGATACATTTCAATCTCAGCCTCCTCCCTATTAGTATGCGGTGCTGAGCCAGGGGGGTAGGAGCTGCCATTTTGCGCATATGGAAAGATAGGAAAGATAACCCGTTTCCTCCAAGAACGTTAACATGGGCTGGAAGAAATCACCTGGGGACTGAGAGAGGGGAATTGAGGCAGGAGGGGGAAGGAGGAGAGGTAATTGCATTTCACAGATAACGATTTAGATGGCGTGACCCAGGATCGCACACCCTGGCCCTGTGCTCAGAAGGCAGGAGAGGTGCGCGGACAGCGGCTGGGCTGCCGGGCGTCCCTCTGAGCACCACGCTGTGGCAAGTGCTCCTGGTCCACCTCTGAATGATGGGGACTATGAAGTTCTTTCAAGAAGCCATGCTTAGAGTCCCATGCTTGCAACTCAGGGTGGGAATGGTGTATCTGACTAGAGGTTAATCTGAGGGGCAGCTTCAGGTCAAGTGTGGAAAGAAAATCGGAGCTGCGAGCTCTGGTGCACGCCAGCTGGCTGGTCCAGCTGCTGGTGAAAAGCGGTTCAACTGGAGTTGCTTAATTTCTCTTGAGGACAATGAGGAGTGCGGAGTGGTGCACCCAGGGCAGATTAGCCCCATGTGCTGGTCCAGACTGGGATACGACTGGATGAGTCGCAGGTTATGGAGGACCTGGAGGTCACGGTGGAGTCCGGACTGAGCACTAGCCAACAGTGCACGCTCACTGCAGGCAAGGCAAATGACCCACACTGCGCTGGGACAGCCGCAGCCAGCAGGCCGGGAACACTTTTCCCCTCCATGCAGCTTGGGTGAGCCTGCATCTGGTGTACCGTTTCCAGTGCCGTGCCCCCAGTTCAGAAGGGACACTGGGAAACCGGAGCAAAGGGATGGTGAGGGGCCTGGGGCACATGAGCTGCAAGGAGAGCGGGAGGGAGCTGGCCTGGGTTCGTCTGGGGAAACATGAGCTGATGACAGCCTGCAGGTACCTGAAGGGTAGATACCAAGGTGATGGGGCCAAACTCTTCTTGGCTGTGGCAGACACAATAACTAGAGGCAGTGTCCACAGGTTGCAGCTTGGGAGGTTCAGGTTGGATTTTTCCCCAGGAGGGTGGTGCAGTGCTGAGAAGGCTCGCAGAGACACGAGCATCTCCATCCTTGGTGAGACTTGGCTAGGCAAAGCTATGGCTACCCTGATCTAGCGCTGGTGATAGTCCTGCTCCAAGAGGGAGGGCGGACTGGGACCTCCAGACGTCCCCACCACCAGCACTGCTGCAACTCCACAAAGGCTGGGAGTGGTTGGACAGACGGAGCGGACGAGCCGTGCAGCCGGACACAGCCCCGGGCAGAGCCCACCAGCAGGCACTTGACGCTGCCGGCATGGCTGCCCTGCTCTGCCGACGTCCCAACTCGGTCACAACGGCCAAGGGTGGCAGCAAGCACCATGTCCCTGGTCTGAACTTGATGCTAGCTTTCAACAGCGCTTGCTGGGTGGACGAAGAGCTGGCGTGGCTGGACGACACTCCTGCTCTCTCTGTCTGGGAGAAATGAGCCCCCGCTCCATCCCACGTGGCAGGCAATACCGCGGATCAGCAACGGGAATTTTCTGTAGGGAGGATTTTAACAAAAATGGGGAGGAAGGGTGGGAAGAGATGGAGGAAAATCTCTAATTTGGTTTTTTCCACTGCAGATTTCAGCTTTTAATCAAAAACCAGAAACAGACTTTGACGATTTTGGCTCATTCTGATGAAAGATTCTTAATGAAAGCTAAAACTATCTGTAGGGAATAGAAGCTTAAAAAAAGTAAGTAATGAAGTCCATCAACCAGCAAATCAAATTTGACCCACAAACGTGTTTAATAAGACAGTGGGAAGAAGAGGTGTGACAACAATGGGAAGGGTGTTGGGATGCGTGGCCGTGATGGAGAGAGGTGGACAAGTGTGGTCAGGAAGATGTGGGACACATGGAATTGCACTCTGTGATGCAGGATGCTCCCCCGGGGCTGTAGGGTTTGCTCACATCCCATTGCTGACTGCTGTCCTGTCTGGTTGCGAGAGGCACGTGGGGACACTGCACGGGACACTCCGGGGACGGTGGCTGCGTTGGGTCACGGCTGCTTCAGCGCGTGGCAGGCCAGCAGTGCGGGCGGCTGCATCCCTGCCAGAAAGGCACCAGGTGTTTCCTAGCACAGACATCCACGCACATGCACACTTTCATGTACAGAAGTACTGTGTAATGGCCTTTCAGTGCTTAAAGTGAGCTTGTGAGAAAGATGGGGACAAACTTTTTAGAAGGACCTTTTGCGATAGGACGAGGGATAATGGTTTTAAACTAGAAGAAGGTGGATTTAGACCAGATGTAAAGAAGAAATTATTTACAATGAGGGTGGTGAAACACTGGCACAGGTTGTCCAGAGAGGTGGGAGATGCCCCATCCCTGGAAACATTCATGGTCAGGTTGGACAGGGCTCGGAGCAACCTGACTGAGTTGAAGATGTCTCTGCTCATTGCAGGTGGGCTGGACTAGATGGTCTGTAAAGGTCCCTTCCAACCCAAACTATTCTATGATTCTAAAGAAGGGGTGTAGCTCAGCTGGTTTCACCACTGAAGGGGTAGATACCAAAGCCAGGGAGAGGAAGATGACCATTCCCTTGGAGAATGGGCATGGAAACGGTGGAGGAAGCTCTCACATCCTACTGCAGTGATGCTGCAACATGCACTCTTCCATGAAACGAGCTCAACCCTTACATTTGAGTCTTTGCATCAAAAAGGACCAGACCCCAGCTGTGCCTGTCTCAAACACGGGTTCACTTGGAAACGATGGAGGAGGTGAAGCTCGTACCTGACCCTGGTCCTAATCCAAGAAGAGCTGAGGCAAGTCAGAAAGCAAGGTCCCACCCGCGGTAAGTGGTAGGTACCCTGTGTTTATGGTAATAACAATAATTTACCCTTCACTATCACCTTCCAGCTGAAGAGCATAAAGCCCTTTGCAGGCATTAATTATCATTAGCCTAATGACACGGTTGATGAAACGGAGGCTGTGAAAGCTGGAGTGATTCACCCAAGGTCCCAAGGCCCCTGCGGTGGCAGAGGCAGGAGTTGCAGGCAGGTCTCCTCGGTGCAGGCAGGAGGTGCAGGACAGGCTCTGGGCTCGGGTTGGGCACCCAGAGCGTCAGCTGGGTCCTGGGCAAGCCGGAGCTTAGCTGGCCGGCTGCGGGTTGGAGTTGTGCCGCCTTCCCACCTCCTCCCCGGGACATCCCCGCCGCTGGGGATTGCTCCACGGAGGTGGAGCGGGTGGCGGTGAGCAAGCAGGCTGGCAGCGTGGGCTGCTCCGTGAGCTGACAGTGGCTGGAGGAGCCCCACGGCATTGGGGACCGCAGCTCTGGGACCCTCCCGGGTGTGCCCAGGGCTGGGCGATGGCAACACAGGCAGCGGGGAGCTGGCACTGCGGGGAGGGGTGGGCAGAGCTGCTGGGGTCCCCCGGCTGCAGAGCGCAGCAGGGTCGGGGCAGAGCATCCGCCGCGGGGTGCAGAGCCCAGCTCGGCACAGGGCTGCGGCGAGGGCTGGGGCGCTGGAGGCCGGTAACACCACGTAGAAATTTTCTTTTAAGGTGTGGAATGATTCATGGGTTATTACCAGCTGTGACAGGGTCAGCTGCCAGGCCTGGGTAATTTGGGTTTGGGGGGTGCGGGGGGATAATGGGGACAAATTGGGGCCCGAAGGAATGTGCAGAGCAGGGGGAGGCGGCGGGCAGAGGAGGTGCCGCCTTCTCCTCCGCTCCCAGACACAACCTGCTCTCATTATCCTGAGCCACCACAGGCGCTAACGCACACAAATATATTCTAATTTATTAGAGCTGGCAAAGATCTCTTTGCAGAGAGTGAGCGTTTTATTTTTGAGGCTCAGTGGTTCAAGTGTTTGAAAGGGCAGCATTCTCTGTGCCTCCAATGTGGGGCTAATGATAATCTAAATTAGTTATTGGAAATAATTACCAAGGCTTTATTGTGCCAAGCATAGCAGAGCCCTGGAGAGCAGTCGCGCTCAGACACGGCCATGCAGCTAAAAGCTTTGATGCTTCATTAATATTCAAGGGGAGTCTTTGGCTGTTTTCCCTCCTCCCCTCGCGAGCTGCCGCAGCTCTCTGAATGAACCCGAGGCCTCCGGTGACTCCGGCGAGGGGCCTGCCGATTGAAATTAGCAGTGGTACAATATCAAAGTTCACTGCACTCCTAATCTCAAATGGAAAAGGTGGGTTTCGGAAGATGCTATCGCTCAGCGCGGCAGCGAGAATTCAGTGCTGAAACGGCTTCTTCTGGCTCCAGGCGCGTGGTTCCGGGCTGAGATAATGCTGGAGAGGTAGCATCTCCAAGGTTGTCCTACACAGCTGGGTTTTATGATATAATGGACCAAACCGGCTGCATAATTAATCAGCCTATATTTTTCCCCTAGTAAATCTTCCTGTGATGGGCAAACAGAAGCCCTGGAGCTGTGTTTGCCTGCCAGATCTGCGGTGCTGCGTGTGTGTCTTTTTCTTTTTCTTCTCCCCATCTCTCTTTTGGAATAAACACCGGTTTGAAAGTGACTCCAGCCCTGTTCACGAGGATGCGGGGATCTCAGGGCTGCTATTATTTTTTGCATGCGAAGCAGCTGCAGCCTCCCTTCCAACAGCCTTTGGGCTGCGAGCAGGGCGGCAGGATGTATTTTCGGATGCGGACTTGGCCTGGCAGGGCTCCAGGGAGAATTTCCTCTCCTTGCTCGGGATTCTGCGCTAATCAACAATTCAGTCCCGGTGCCTGCGGGCAGGGCTCGGAGCAGAGGTACCGTCCATCTCGGAGATGATAACCATGCTCAGCACATCTCCGCAGAGCCCTGCGGGCTCCACCCGCCACCGGCAGAAGCCCTCTGGTTTAGCGAGGGCTGGGTCTAAAGAGCAAATCCTTCTGGCTTGCCAGATGAGGAGCAACCGCTGTGCCTGGCTGCTGGGCAAGCAGCATAGCAAATTGGGACAACCCCCCCTTGTAACCCGGACCATGCAATGGCTGAAAACACTGCGAGCCCCGTAAATCTTTGAGCAGATCCTGCCATGCTCTGCAAGGCTTCTGTGCCAAGCTGGTGGTGCGGGATGGGGACGGACCCACGCATCCCGGGAGCCCCGGTGCCGCGGCGGGATGCGGCGTGCGGTGAGTCATTCCCCGCTCGCCGGGTCGCGCTTCCATCCCACGCCGTCTTGGCGGGTGAGTTATGGGACTTCTCCTCTGCTGAGCAGGCACAAATCATCGGGGCCTGTCAGGAGTCAGGATGAAGTGGGCTGGCTGGAGAGTCCACACTAGTCCTTTAACAAGATTGATGCTTTGCCGTTTCCCAGGTCTGAGTTCAAGAATCCATATTTTATTCCTTCTCTTCTCTCCCTTCTCCCTGCCCCGTTCGCCGCTGCAGAAACCCGCTCTTATAATTCCTGGTCAGGTTTGCGTGTGTGAGGTGGTAATGTGTCTCCCCGGGAAGAAAAAAAATTGTTTCTAGGAAAGATTTATGAGGAATAAATTATTTAACCTCACACTCCTGACTATACCCGTGCCTGCCCACCAGCACAGACTCCAGGACCGGAGAACTTCATCTAAGGAAGCCCAGGTCTGCACGGGCCAATGTCCAACTGGTGCTGCTTGGCACGTGGTGTGGGTCTCACTGGGGACCCAGACGGGGAGAGGCCAAAGCCCATCCTGGGTCTGCAAGCGGCAGATGCCTCCGCTCATCCCAAGTGCCCCTGCCCATCTGCAACCATCACTGCCCGCCCATCCTCGAGAGCACTGTGAGCAGGGAGAAAACCAGAGGTGAACAGCTGGCAAAATAGCTGGAGTGGCCTTCTGCCAAGGCAGGGCATCCCTGCCCCACCAGGACAGGACACCGTGGTGGAGCTCTACCGGCATGACCGCTCTCTTGGCCAAACCCGAAAGTCTTATCGGTCACACAGGCTTGGAGCTTCCCTCTGTGCCTTTGACTTCGAGGGAGCGGGGCAGACCCAGCCTGAGCCCCACGGGAGCGACGGGGCAGCAGGAGGAGGTGGTCTGCTGGGCAGCACAGGGACAGGCCGCAGGCTGGTGGGGGACCATGGTGCTGGCCGTGGCTGGTGGCCGGTGCCTGGTGCATGACAGGGCCAGGAACACAAAGCAGCCCAGCCCGGGGTTGTGCAGACCCAGGGTAAACCAAAAGGGACGAAACGTGTTTGTAGGATATTTTTCCCTTGAAAATAACCATTTCTGCAGGAAGTGCCTGTCTGCAGCGAATTTCCAGAAAGAGAAAAAACATACACAAAAAAATCGGCTTGTGCGAATTGAAAACAAAAACCTGCCAGACGTTCCCTGCTCCTCGCTCGCCCGCCCCCTCGAAGAAATATTGGCAGAAGACGGGGAAGGGAAGGAAAGCCAGAAAACTTTTGAAGAAAAATATTAATGAAAACCAAACCCTTGCTTCTTGTTTTTTAATATCCAAAGGGGAGAGACAGGGTTCCCTGCCCTCCGGACTTGTTGCTGACCCCGGAGTGAGGACAGGAGTGGTGCTGGTCCAGCCCTGCTGCCGCTTGTCAAAGAGCCAGCCCAGAGCCCCTGGCCCTGGGCGAGTCTTGCTCTGCTGACCCCTCTCCCATGGGCCTGGGGTCCTGCACCAGCATCTGATCCCTGGGAAGCATTTGGGAAAGGGTCCTGCCTGGGGAGCTGGGTGATGTCCCAGGCAGGAGAGGACGCCCAGCGTGATGGGGAGCTGGGCAGAGATGTTGTGTTTGGAGAGGAGTGCATGGAGGTTGGACATCCATGCTGGAATTGTGGAGCAAAGGAGAGCTCAGGGGTCTGGAGAGCCTTAGCCAGCATGAGAGTGGCTTGCCTGAGCAAAAGACCCTGGAAACCCTCGAAAGGAGTCGCAAGTGTCAGCCTGCCTGGGGACACAGTGCCCTAGAGACAGAGCCACTGTCAGGGTGTCCCACGGCTCCAGCCCCACTGCACAGCAGCAGCAGGAGTGGTGGGAAGGGTTTTCTTTCCAACCGTAAGCTGAGAGGGAAGGGAGGATGTCAGACATGAACACAACAGGAGGATTTGACAGGGGCAATGGAGTTCACAACACTTCTCTTGCCAAATGTGCTGAAGGACTCAACACCTGCTTTCTGAAGGCTGCTCCTCCTCAGCCACAACACAGCACCGTGATGGAGGGGAGACCACCCCGGCTGCTGGTGTCCTTAGCAGCAGCTCCCAAAATACCTGACTGTGCTGCTGCAGCAGACACCAGCCACGAGCAGCATCAGGCAGAGTCCCTGCTGATGACCTGCTGGTGTGAAGAAGTCCCCTCCAGGACAGCCAGCTGGGTGCGAGAACTGGGGAGAGGAGGGAATTTCAGAGGGAAGAAGAGGAGTCTGCTGGCACTGCTGCTTATGGTGGTATAGTGGGATCCTGCACAGGGGAGCGCTGGAACCCCGAGGTACAGCGGGGTCCGGTGGGGCAGCACAGCAGGGTGCTTTGGGCATGCTGGGATCCCACCGTGTCACTGCTGGGGCAGACTGGGGTGCTGGAGCACATAAGGGGTACTATACTGGATTCCACTGGGTTTCACTGGGGTCTCCTGGGAGGATGGGAGGTAGTGTGGGAGTCGCTCCTTGGGGTGGAGAGCACTGGGCAGTGGCACGGTAGGGCTGTGCAGGTAGACGGAATATAGCAGGGTCTCTGGGACACGATGGCTTTTCAAGAGGCAGCAGGATGAGCAGACAGCACGGAGCAGCATCTCTCTGGTGACAGCAGGACTGTCACGAAATGGCATCTGCTCCTGAGGAAATGGCAAGGCAGGCAGCTGGAGCCTGACCCTTCTCAGTTCACACAAGTTTGGCTGGGGAGACGGTGCCCTCCCCGCTTGCTGTGCAAGGGCAGTCAGACCCTCTGCCCTGATTCTGCAGGATGCTCCTTCCTCCAGCCAAGCCCTGCCAGCGCTGGCTGTAGGCTTCCCAGCCAAGCGTCACGGCAATACAGAAGCAGGTCCTGTGAGGGGACTTCAGGACCAAGGGGACCTGTGGGGGGGCTGTGGGGCACCAGGGGAATGAACTGCAATGGGAGACGTTATCGGTGAGGCTTGAACTGTCAGGATGAAGGAGGAGGTCTCCTTGTTCTTCTCTTTCACACCTGGGGTGTGGGGTCTGCACTCCAGGTCTGCACCCATCTCCACTCAGGACTCATTGACTCCCTTCTGCGTGCAGCCAGTCTACCACTGCAAAACACAACCACCTTCCTCCTGCAGCTGCTCCTAATCCTGCATCTCTCAGGCTCCTTGGGAAAAGGAATAAGGAGTCAGGAGACGACACGGCCCTACTCCTGTGTGGGTAGGGGAGAAGAGGCTGGAGAAAATGGTCAGGCCGAGCTCTGCTCCCGCTGCTGCTGGAGCTGAGAAGGGCACGGCTGTTGCAGCACTGGCAGGCGCTGAGGCAGGCAGGATGCTGTGCTGGCCCGGGCAGGCAGCTGCCCAGCGCCTCTCTGCAGGGATGGGGTTGCATCATGCAGCTCTACCAGGAGAGTACCACTCTCCACCCTCGCACAGAAATCCCTCACCCCTCCAGAGAAGCCCAAATGCTCAACGGAGAGCAAACCTCACAAACAAACTGCCTGGGAAGGCCGGGAGAAGGAGGGGCAGCTACCGGTGTCTGGGGCAGGAGGAATGCAGAGTGATTCCACCCCGTACCCGCAGCGAGCCAGGTCTGCTGGAAGGGCAGCCCCACCACAGTGAAGCAGCGCAGGCTGCGAGCAGGGTGAGCAGGATGCATTTGCCTTTATGTGCCGTGAGTTCATCAGGTCTCTGTCACTCTCGCTGCCCCTCGAGCCCAGCCGTCCTGGCTGGGCTTATCCTGGGAACAACCCTGCAGGCACCAGCGCAACCAGGGCATGGACCTGCCTCCACCAGCCTGCTGACCACACACCGACCGCCCCGGGACCGTAGCAAACCAGGGCTTTAGAAATGCCAGAAAACCTCAGCAAATACTGTTTTGCGGTATCCAGGCACACGGCTTCGGTCCTCGGAGATCTCTGTGCGCGCACAAAAAGCCTGACAAGGCACACAGCAGGATTACACTTTACAACGTGTGTCCATGCGCGGTGTGCACGCAGTCATGCTTACGCCTGGTGCATCCAAAACAATGCTCAAAGACACCCACAATAATGCCTCCAGCTTTCAGTTAAAACTAATTTTAACCAGCGAACACCTGCCAAATTGATTTTACGGGTTTGACACCGGTAAATCACTTGAAATTTCAAGCCTCCACAAAATTTGCATTCTGCTATTTTCACGTCTCTTGGAAATTCTCTACTGTGGCTGGATTCGCTGTGAAACTTTCTTACAAAGCAGCTCAGGGGCCAGGAGGCAAGGAGCAGAAAAATGGCGGCACGAAAGACTGCTGGGAAACACTGAGTGGTTTGCACTGGGTTTTTGGATCTGAGGTTTGGGTCTGGCTTATCCCGAGTTTGATGAACTTGTCTATAGGTGAACAAATCCTTCATCTGATAGAATCTGGGTTATGGATGGGGTTCCTTGTGGTTATCTCCCAAAATAGATAATAAATTCCTCACTGTTGTATGTCTGGGTGGCTCAGGAGGGCAGCTTTCCTTGACCCTGTCTGTAATAAGCTTGGAGCCTGCACTTCATGCATTCTTTTTTGCTCAAGAGAAGGATGAAATTGGATGAAATCCACAAACGATCATGATGATCCTGACTGATAAAATTGTCTCACAACGGTCCATTCTGTGGACATGGTTACAGGGGTGGTACATCACTTGGACTTTGGTGTGTCTCTGCATAGCAAGATGAGCTGGGTCCAAGGAAGAACCGCAAAACCAGGTTTTATTCTTTCCAACCCTGATGTGTTAAGTAGCTAATGGTGCTTGTGTGGAGAGCTGTTCTGTTGCTTTTGTATGACAAGGACACAAGAAATGAAAAATCAAAGCATCTTTAAGGTGTTCCTGAAAACAACAATGCCACTAGAGGAGGATTTTTATCTCTGAGCTTCTTAATGGGATGGATATCTTATACTTCAGCGTTCCAGCTGTTGTGTGGCTAAATGTGTCCTGCAGTTTCTTTCTCTCCTAAGTGGGCTGCTCACGGCGAAGCGTCAGTGGCATAGCCTTTGCTGTATGTATTACATGGCCTGATTCCCCACTCACTTGCAGCCGTGCAAAAAGGATGAACAGAGGTAAAGTATACGGGAAGAGGCTGATATAAGCTAGAAGAGAATACCCTTATTGTGATCCCAGTGCTTCCCATCAGCTCGTCCTCCTGGTGCTTGTAAGTGAAGTGGGGCTGTGGCCACAAAGCATCATGGAAGAGAGAACCAAAAGTACAGAAACAGCTGGATACTGCAGTGGAGTGGAATGGGACATTTAAAACAATATAGAAAAGGAGAAAGGAAGAACTATAAGAAAACCAAAGAACTACAGATACCTGCTGTGTGAAAAGACCTGAAGGGTGTCAGAACAAGGATGGACACCTTCAGAAACAGGGTTAGAAACCCAAGGCAAAAGGAGGAGGCAGGTAGCAGAACAGAAAATGGAGCGGAGACCTAGGTTTGGTGCACCAGAGGTCAGGGAGGAGAAACAGAAGGTAGGCTATAAAAGATAAAATAGCATCTGGTCCTAAAAGAAGAAAGGTGGAGACAATGGTGATAACCAAGAAACAGAGGTTGAGGTGAAAGGGGGCATGCAGAGAAGACTGAGAGAGGACGAGCAGGTGAAGGTCTGTGGACTCTCCCGGCAGGGACAAGTGGTGGCCAGGTTTCTGGTTTCACATGTCAAGGGTGTCTAGGCCAGGTGGGGAAGACGGCAAAAGAGAATAAAGACTTCAAAGGACTTCTGTGGTTGCCTTTTGGAGAAGGGCAAGGAGCAAACACAGTGGAGGTAGGTAGATAGGTGATCTGAGTTTGTGAAGAAGGCTTTGCCACTGGAAAGCACCGTGGAAAAAGGTTGTTCTTAAATGTGGGATTTTCCCTGGACTTTGGGAACTAGTTGTCTGGGGCTGAAGCTGGCACAGCTACTAAATGGGCTTTATGATAAGAGAAGTCTGCAATGAGGATGGGAGGAGGGGGGAAGACGCTGCCATGCCTTCACACTGCCTGAACACTCTGCACTGGCAGTGGTGAGTACGCCCTTTTTGAACACAGGAATGACCGTGTGGAAATGGAAGTGACCGCTGCTTGGTGGGAAGAAAGCTCCAACAATTCAATGCGCTGAAATTATGGGGAATCAGCTCACCGCTGCCTCAGAATCCTGGAAGAAATGGTTTATGAAGGAGCAGAACTGGTAGCTAGGAGCCAGTCCAAGGCACTGCCACCATACTGGAGACTGCAGAGCATGTATCTTAGCCTGCAAATGTGGGGTAGATAATCTGGCCTCTGTCATGTACAAGGATTTTTGAGCTTATGTTGAATGGGACAACAGTTGAAGTCACTGAGATGTATGGAAAAACAGAACAAAACGCAACAAGGTTTCTCCAAAGACAGCTTGTCAGAGACTAAGCAAGCCATGGCTTTTCTGCACAAAGGCAATGCATCGTATTGTGTCTGTCTAGATCTAAGCAACTGTTGGATAAAACACCCATGGGAAATTATTAGCTAACCGAGAGAAGATGGGATCACAGAATTAAAGTGGATAAAGAACTTGCGAAGGGTGAGTCTGCAGTGGATAATACGAAAAGCAGGTTATCAGGAGGAAGAAAGATAAGTGGTGATGTTCCCTGTGGACGGGTCTTAGGACTGTCTCAGTGAAAGTTTCCTTTCTTGGCCTTGGTTGCACCCTGCCTGGAATACACACACAGCAGGAGGATGAGCTCGTCAGCAGGAGCAGGGCAACCAAGAAAGGAAGAACAGAGAGCAGCAAGGAAAGGGAGAGCACTTACCTTGCCAAAAACCGACGTCAGGCAGGCCTTCCAGCCAGCAAACGGACGGCACCTCCTCGGCTGAGAGCTCAGATAAGACCAGGCAGAAACAGTTCAAGTATTTCTGTACTGATGCCAGGAACATGAGCAATGAAATGGAAGAATCAAAAGGCCTCATTCAGGAGGAATGAGTAATCCTGGGAGCTGTGGATATGGGAGAACTTATCTTCCAGGGCATAGATGGGAGAACAAGTGCTACAGATATCCTTGATCACAGTTGGATTGCTCTACCAGCCAGAAACAGGGGAGATGAGTTTAGAGTTTGTTTTGCTAATGAAGGAAAAAAGACAATTTGGGTCCTGACGATAACCTCAGATTGAACTGCTGTGATTTGGTTTGGTGTCTCTTAAGCAGACAGGAATTGGTCTCTACCCGAGGTCTGGATGTTGGCATGCAGGATTTGAGAAATGAAGCAAATTAGACAATGAGGCTGCCTGGCCAGGGGAGCTCAGAGGGTGAGCACGGACAAATGCCCAGTTCTGCCTGCAGCCTACACCCCTGTGGGAAGAAAGGGCTGGAGGGAAGGGCTCCAGGTCCCCACCACGGACGTGCCCTGAGCCAGGCACAGCCAGAGAGCTGGCGGGCAACGGCAAAGCTGGGAGGGGAGGGAGGCCGAGGCCAGGAAAGGTGGGACACAAGTAGGAAGGGTGAAGGTCAGGCCTTTGTAAGGGAAACCTAGAGGCAGGAGGTCGGTGGTTTCTGTCGGCAAGAGAGAAACTCAGGCAGGGAGCTGCCTGCGTGGCACCGGGAATATTTTCTTCTGCAGGGTAATGAAGTTGCCAAGACTGGAAGCGCTACTGGTCTGCTTGATGCTGGAGCGCTGATGGCACTTGGCTGGTGAGAGTTGCTTGCAGGTTCAAGGTTAAGAATGGACAGCCACCTGGGCTTTTCTTTCCTCTTGGCTGTGAGAGTGTCACCCACCCTGATGCTGGGTTACCTCTGCTCTGGGGCAAGCTGCAGCCTCCAGGCTTTCTGTGGGTACTGGGGGTGAGCTCGAGAAGGTGTTGGAAGGGAGGAATGGAGAATCCTGGCCCTAACCTCTATCCTCCAGTTGCTTGCCAAGGTTGTGAACTGGGCTCAGTGGCCCATCCCTGTTCCTCTGGGCAGTGGTCCTCCGCACCACGCGAACCACACCGCTCTGTCGAGTCAATGGCTGCAGGAGCCCTGGTTTGCTGGCACATTCACTGCCACGTTTCCTGGAAGCAGTGCCCAGCCGCTCTGCCCTGCGCAGGGCCAGCTCAGCAGCACCTGTGGCAGCCCCCAGCAGGGCTGGAGAGCAAAGCCTTGCGCAGGCTGCTTGTCCAAAGCCATTAGTGTTTGGCACCCTGCTTCTAGGCAAATGAGCCAGTTAACCTGATCAACTGAACATGTGGGCACAAACACGGGCAGCCAGCAGAGCATTACCTTCCTCGCCCTACACGTGAGGCTCCTGCTAATACAGCCCTCGTGTGACAGCGTCGCAGGGCTGACTCAGACGCGTGTGTCACTGCTCCAGCCCCCGGCTCCCCGTCTGTGCAAGATGCTCACGCCCGGCTCCGTGCCTTGCTCCGGGAGCCTCTCTGCCTTCCCCTTCCAGCACGATCCGGGTTATCCGGGGAGCCTGGGGGAAGGCTGGGTTCGTGCTGTGCCCACAGGAACGTTTCATCATTCACTTCCTCCTTTCCATCGCTTCATCCCACTGCTGCTGGGCAGCACCTCTGCATCTAGGTCAGGTGGAAGATTTTGCTTCACCTCCTGACTTCCACCACACCTTAGGTGTGTGGGCAATTACCCAGTAACGCTGCACACACCCTGTCAGCTCTAATTACCCGGCAGAAGCAGCGCAAGAACAGAGCAGCAAACCGTGTCATCTTCCAGCTGCCCCTTGCCGAGGGAGGCTGGCATGGGCAATGCAGTGGGCATTGCTGACTCACCCTTCCTCACCTGGCTTGCACCGCGCTGGGGACCGTAGCACCATCCCTCAGTCCTGCAGGATGACCACACAGCCAACGGGAGGTTTGATGGACCCGAAATGGAGGAATTCATCAGTAACAAAAGGTCTGTGGCACCAAATGTTCCCTTTAGCAACGGCAGAGCGGCCCCAGGGCCTCTGTGTCTCTGCTCACATCAGGTAAATGTGGATGCTGTGCAGGTCACTGGTTCCCTGTCCAGAGCTGGACCAGTCCTGCCAGAGCTGCACCCCTCCCTGCTTTCCCCAGAGCAGAGCATCTCCAGAGTCGAGGCCAGCACTCTGACAGCATTGCGCACGCCCCTGTGTATGGCAAAGCTGCACCTCAAACAACTATGCCCTCCCAAAAAACCTGTACAAATCTTCTCTTCAAACCAGTCTCCTCTGCAGTCAGTCCAAGAACATCGTGAACCTCAAGGTTTGTTCAGCTCGCCGCACACCAGCATCTCCATAGGCTTTCTGGAGGCTTGGATGGAGCTGGCGCATCCACCGGAGTGGGTCTTGTCTGAAGGTCAGCCCCTCAGGTCACTGTTCAGTGTCTGGGCTTTCGTGGATGTGGGGAAAGGTTTGGAGTCAAGATTATAATCTGAGAGAATTCCAGCCAAAATAGTGCAGGATTTTGCTGCTGGTGGCTGGTAAATGAGCCCCAAATGCCGTTTTGCAGATTGGTGGGGACCTGAGATAGGTGTGAGGACTGCATTCAGTGTACAACGGCAGGAAAACAGGACAACGAAAACATTTTCTTTGTGCACTTTCTAAATGAAACTTTTTTTATTGTAAAAGCTTCCCAAAAGAAGGAATAAAAGGAAAAAGAAAAAGAGAAAAGGAAAGGCTTATAAAACATTTCATTTCCTGTAGAACGAATGCTTTGGCATGACCCAAATTCACTCGTCTGATTTCCATTTCTTGCAAGTTAAAATGCTTCTCTTTCCCTTTGCCTCAGCCTGTATCTCCCCCCCCTTCAGGTTCTCTGCTGGCAGCTGGACCAAGAAATTCCCTCAAATCCCTGCCCCAGTAACGTCCCCTTTGCCTCACCCCGGCAGCGCCTGGTGCCTGATTCCCCCTGCGGCCGCCCAGAGCTGGGTGCGGGTGGGGGCTGCCCCACTGCGAGCCCAAAAAATCCAGTCCCAGGGGGGTTCCAGGAAAGCTGATGGAAAATATCTGTGCCCAGAGATGGGAAATGAAGGAAACTGGTTTCCAGCATTGCATATGCTGAGCCCCGTCAGAGAGGGGTGGCTGTCCTTCGTGGGAGCGGAATAAGCTGGTGGTGGGTGCTGGGGATGGGGCAAGGGTCCATGGGCTCCGTTTCTTGCGATTTGAGCATAACCGAGCCCAGATCCCTGGGTGGGAGCATTTCTATAAATGCGAATAAATAAAGGAAGCAAATGACAGTCATTTTGGACGTTTTCCTGTATGTAAATGCGTTTCCTTGGTAATCACATCTCTAGTATTTCTGTTTATTTTTATACATCTGTTTTCGGTTAGCCCACAGAGCTCTGTGCTGAAGCACAGCAACAACCTTAGATGTCCCTCACCTTGGCATGGGAGAGGGGCCATGCAGTCTCACACATGCAAGTGTGCTAAGACACAAACCCCGCCACGCGTGTCCACTTGCACACGCATGTGCACGCACACCCATTTCGGGGGTCCCGGCCCCACCGGCGATCCCACGCACGCTTGGCAGGGAGATGCAATGCCGCAGGCAGCGGGGCCGCTGGAACCAGGCTTTTGTGTCCCTGCCCTGTAGTTTGTTTGTGGCACGCTGCTTCTCTCAGCGACACGTTTTCAGTTGTTCAGTTGCCCAGAGGCTTTTCAAACCCTGGGATCTGAAACATCACATCAGCATCCGAAGACGACCGCTGGTCTGTGAGTGCTGGACCAGGACAGTGGTGAGCGTGTCCCCTGCCGCTCCCCCGGTCTGCTTTGGGCTGAGCAGGGTGAGGGCAGGACACAATGTGCTGGCTTCAAGCCCGGCTGTGTCAGGCGTTTCCAACACCCAGCCCATAGCTCAGGGCTGGGATCTCCCTGCCCCGCAGCGCAGCACACTGCCCTACTTGTGAAGCTCTGCGCGTCTCGGCCCCTCGGCACCACCCAGATGAGCTGTGAAGTGAGGGTGAGAGGTGGTACAGAGTGGGATGGAGGGTGATGGCCCCATCCCGTTGTTCCCAGCATGCCTCTATGAATGGCTGCCCATCGATGAACCCTGGCACCTGGGAGCCACCTTGTCGGGACCGCCTTGCCTGGACCAGCTTGTGGTTTTGTAGAGAAAATGGCAGGTTGGATATTTAGGGCTGCGTCCCACAGCCCTAGGCTTCTCCTGTGCACAGACACCAGCATGTCCCTTCTAAGACACCACCTGTGAGACCTGGGACAGCCGGTGTGACCAACACATCCACACGCTGCGACTGTCACAGCAGGGCCCAAAAAGCTGGGGTGCCCATCCTGTGACAGCACCCCTCACCACAAGCCCCAAAGCATCTAGAAACTGGCCATCTCAGGTCCCCACCAATCTGCAACACACCTGCTCACCATGAAATTTTCATGGTCCTCATGGTCTCCCCTCACTGTCACCCTTGTGTCACTACCAGGAGCCCTGGATGGACTGAGCTTTGCCTCGTGGTCTCACCTTGTGACTGTGTTTGTAGGTGCTTGGCTCAGCCTATGAAGGAAGGTTGAGAGTGGACATGTGAGACACAAGCCTGGGCTCCCTAACCTGATCCTCACCACGCAATGGATGAACCTCTCTCTCGGAAGACACCAATAGCCACAATTATCCGTGTGAAGCATCATTGAACCGAAATACGGACTTTGCAAGACCATGTGGACAGGAAAAGCTATGCTCTGTTGTCTGTCAGGCTCTTTATCCACTGCCTGACTCTTGGAGGACAGTTGTTCCACGATTACTGGTGTTTTTCTTTCACTCTGCCTGTTCTTACAGCCCTCCTGACACCAGGAGTTCAGGTTTCTCATCCCCTTCCCTCCCAAGCAGAACACAAAATGAGCTGTGCCATGCCCCAGGGGAGAGCCCTCGGGGGTGGGAAACCTGTGTCTCCCTCCCCTGACGTTCTTCAACCATCCAGTCTGGGAGGCTGTGACCTCCCTGGGAGAGTCCGTGCTTGCACGGGGACATGCAGATGGCCATAGAGCACCACGAGGACAGAGTCTCATGGAGGGTGAGGGCTTGGCTGGCCACGCTGCTCTGCAAAGGACCCAGCAGCGCCGGGCGTGCGGGGCTGCAGGGGCCTTCAGCACACCCTGTACAGCAAAGCGGGTGCTGGCTGGCACCCCCTGAGTCAGTGCTGGGCGAAGGACCCCCGCAGCAGGGCAGCTCCTTGCTGACACCCTGAGCAGCGAGTGTGGTCCCTGCTCATCCATCTTCCCAGTCCACTCCTCCTCTGCTCAGAGCTGTGGCTTTGGTGAGGCCAGGGTGATGAAGAGCAGCCTGTGAGGTGGGCAGGGACCACGTTGAGTCGGTCCCCAGAGCCCACGTGCATCTCTCTGACACTCCCCTGGGGACACCCCGGACTGTTCCTCAGGTATTTGGATGCTTCAAGACAAAATGAGAGCTGAAATGCAGCTTAGATGCTGGCTGGCGTCTCACAGGACTGGAGAATAAATCTTTCTGGTTTTGTGAAGGGTTTTAAGGATTCTCCCCTAATTTACTCTAATGAAGGATATCCATATCGGCGGTAGCTCACATGCATCTCGTCACTCCACGCACTCTGTCTCCTGACACTCACAGCATCGCAGGGAGAAAGTCGACTTTTGCCTTGAGCCGCACACCTCCCCCTCCCGCATCTCAGCCCCGCACGAGATCCAGATCCAGCCAAAGAAGGTCCCACCTCAGCGTGATAAATAAACAGGGGAGAACTCGCCAAGCGAAGCGGCTGTCTTCCTACCACGCAGCACCTGAGAGAAGTCGCTGCCGTGAGCGCACCAGCACATGGCATTAACCCAAAGAAAAGCAGCATTTTCTCATTCACCTAAAATTATCCACCCACTGAAACAGGTACTATATCCTGGTGATAAACAGGAGCCGGCTGCTAGTTTAAGCACGTGTTCTCCTACGATGCAACACAAAACAAGCCTGCTGCTCAGTATCATCTGCAGGGCTGTAATGTCTCCTGCAGCTCCGCGTCGCTAGTCAGCTGGGAATAGCTGGGGGTCAGCGTGCATTTTGGATGCGAGCTCTTTGGCAACGCCCGCGCACACGCCGGCACGCGTATTCACGCTCTTTCTGGTCGCTGCTTGCCTTGTTCGCCACCCCCCGAGCCCAGGGTTTATTATTTGTGCTAGAGACCCCGACCCTGTTGTGTCAGGCGCTGCACAAGCCCTCGAACCGAACGGCAGTTCTCGCCTCTGAGAGCTGGCAGTCTCATAACCATTTTTGGATAGAAAAATATAACACTGCAAGAAAAAAATAAAACCTTGGATTGCATGTAAAGAAATAAAGCAAAATGCTATTCCCCCACTCCTGCTGTCTGTGCTCGAGCCTTCCAAGAAGTTCCTGTCCTCATCTGTTAGGATATCATTTTACAGCTCGATGACAAACACAGAACTTGCCAGTTTAAACACATAGGTCTCGGTGTTGCTCCCTGGTGCACAGGCACGCTTACCCTTCCGTTGCAGAGGTGGGTGGGAGAGCGGCTTGGTCCCTGTCCCCTCGCGGTCCATGGACAGAGGTGCGGTGACATCTTGGGGTCCACGTCCTTTCCCAGGTGCCCCCCGCCAGCCCCATGCTGCTCTCCTCTCACCTGGACCACGCGTGTTCACGCTCCGCTCCTGCTCACGTCCACCTTGTTCATGTTCACGGGGCTCCTGATCGCCTGCTCCCGACGTGTATTTATCGGATCCTGGAGGGTGCTGCCGTTCACCCCAGGCTTCGGGAACCAAGCAAAGTCCCCATCCCCTGACAGCACTGCACACAGAGAAAACAAACCACACAATTACAGTAAATAAATCATACGAAATGACGCATTACCTATGAAATGACGCTGGATGCACACCCCGGCCAGCCGTGCTGAGGCTAATCAAGCAGCTTTTTGCAACATCCAGGCCATGGCCCTGTCCTCGGGGATGCTCTGGCCGGTGGACGGGGGGCTGCAGCACGCCCACATCGCTCTGCTCAGCCTCTCCCCAGAGCTGCTTTCTGCTGCTCCGCAGCGCAACTTGGCATCGCAAGTCAGCACCTCGGCATCTGCTGACACGCAGGAGGAATCACAGAATGGTAGGGGTTGGAAGGGACCTCTGTGGGTCGTCTAGTCCAACCCTCCTGCTGAAGCAGGGTCACCCACAGCAGGCTGCACAGGACCTTGTCCAGGCGGGGCTGGAATATCTCCAGAGAAGGAG
>Ga0065711_1003933_pt1 | contig 38495 bp, 29 predicted proteins | sample Hoacrofraction12_FD_59098 | JGI IMG/M metagenome (GOLD analysis project Ga0065711, IMG submission 59098) | Hoatzin crop microbial communities from Cojedes, Venezuela - Epithelial fraction 12 v2 (version 2) | ecosystem: Host-associated > Birds > Digestive system > Esophagus > Crop | place...
CTTCTTCAGCCTGAACAAGCCCAGCTCCCTCAGCCTCTCCTCGTAGGGGAGATGTTCCAGTCCCCTCCTCATCCTCGTAGCCCTCCGCTGGACTCTCTCCAGTAGCTCTTCATCCTTCTTGAACTGGGGAGCCCAGAACTGGACACAGTACTCCAGATGGGGCCTCACTAGGGCAGAGTAGAGGGGAAGGAGAACCTCCCTCGACCTGCTGGCCACACTCTTCTTAATGCATCCCAGGATCCCATTGGCCTTCTTGGCAACCAGGGCACACTGCTGGCTCATGGTCAACCTGTCCATCCACCAGCACTCCCAGTCCCTCTCCACAGAGCTGCTCTCCAGTAGGTCCACCCCAAGAGTGTACTGGTGCATGGGGTTGTTCCTCCCCAGGTGCAGGACCCTTCACTTGCCCTTGTTGAATCTCATCAGGTTCCTTTCTGCCCAACTTTCCAGCCTGTCCAGGTCTCACTGAATAGCAGCACAGCCTTCTGATGTATCCATCACTCCTCCCAGTTTTGTATCATCAGCAAACTTGCTGAGGGTACATTCTAACTCTTCATCCAGGTCATTGATGAAGAAGTTAAACAAGGCTGGGCCCAGTACTGATCCCTGAGGGACACCACTCATTACCGGCCTCCAACTAGATTCAGCGCCGCTGATGACAACCCTAGCTGTCAAAGTTTTAGCTTGCCACCCTTCAGCATATGCAAATGCTGCACTTTAAGGAAAACAAGTTCTCACAAGCTAGTATACCGGGTGCTGCTACCTTTATAGCAGTGGTTAAAAAACAATTGATTTTTGAAGTTGATGTCAATATACATGCATACGTGTATATGTAAATACATATACATAGGACAGTCAAAACATTTGCAAAAATAAAGGTTTTCCTTAAACCAGATTATCACCACCTAAAGAGGATAAAAATAAATCTACTGTACAAAAGAAAAATAAAAAGGATAGCACAGATCTATTGCTTAAGTCACTGGAAAACAACAACAAAAAAATCAATTAGCAGATAACAGGGCAGACTTGGTCCACAGAAGAGAGTTATCTCTGCTGCTTCCTCTCCTCCAAATGAAAACAGCCCAAATGCCCTACTTTCTGTATCTGCTCTCAGTCTGGTACCAGGTTTTGTGAGAGGAGTACATGGACCAAAGGTTTCCACCTGTAGAAACAGCAGAGCCTTGGGAACTGAACTAGCAAGTAGGGATGCTTCTGCAGGACTACCCTTCCCCTCTACCCAGCAGCCTTCAGCCCAGAGACCTCCCTGGGCTGCCCAGGGCTTTTACATTTAAACTCCCTGAACAGACTTTTCTTCTTGAACTGATCCAATCACCTTTGTGACCATGCAAATCATGGCACCTCCTGGAGCACTTTAAGTGTGTGCTGTGTGAGGATACGCCTCGTTATTGTTTTGATCGTTCACCAGTGAGTTGCATTTGTTGCCCTGGTTAAGAGACACTGAGAAATCCCTCCACATTCACCATTTCTGTACCTCTATATACTTCTGTTATGCTCTTCCCAGTCACCTCAGGGCTCTGGGTTGCCCATTACCACCTTCTGTCTCCAGGGCAGCAACAGCCCAAATGCCTGTACTTTCTGGGAGCGCTGCCTGAACAGCAGGGGCAAAGGCTGTGCTGGTGACAGCAGGAAGGACACTGTCCATGGAAAGGTCCTAGCTTTGAACTAGCATATGCACACATGAAATTTATGAAGAGTATCGCATCCTCATTGCCATTTGTGGTCTAAAAGATCAAGGCCTTTTAACTCAGCCAGACCTGCAGTGACCTTGGCTACAGCAAAATGAAGTAAGATTTGGTTTATATGGTATTTTTTTGAGCAAACAGTTTTGATTAGGGTGTGATTGACCCCTTGATCTTAGTTCTTCTGCATGAGTATTACCACACTCTCTTTTTTTTTTTTGCGGGGGGAGGGGGCTAAAGTACCTGACTGTAGGCAATGAGAAAAATAGGCAGACTAAAGTGTGTTTCTGTAACTTTTTTTTTTGCCTGTAGTGAAACTTCATTCATCCCTTGGTGAAATGCAGGGTCACTAAGTGGTATCTACTGTCAGTCATTTTCAGAGAAGAGTCAACAGTTCTCAGGACACCAGTGCTCTTCAGCCCCTCTCAGCCCTACTGAACTGAACAGAAGGGCAGGAGGTAAAAAAAGCTCTAATAGGTCTTACTCAGAAGAAAACGCTTTATTTCTATGTTTTCAGAGACTGGACTTCAATACTTTGGACATCCATCGACATCTTTCTTGGAGATAAATCAGTCTTGCCTTGGCTGCTTGTAGCAGAAATTGAAGAGAAGCTGGGTTTCTTATCTCCTTACACTTCGGCAGGCTTCGCCTGCACCAAAAGCCAGCAGAAGTCTCTGCAACTGTATGTAAGCCTCACAGTTCATTTTCAGCTTACAGAGGAGGACTAGGTGACAAAAGCAAGTAAAACCTTGTGCTACTGACCAGTTTTAACAGAAAGTATCTTTCAGTGTAACTTGATACAGCATAAAGAGATGACACATATTTAGCTGTGGTAGTTTTTTCTCCCCTCTTTTCCCATCATTAGCTTAGTTTCCCCTCTTTACCTTCTCAGATCACTGGAGTCACTTTAGATTTATCTTAGAAGGCCTTGCAGCTGTGAGCAAACAGGATGCACTCAACCATCTCTGATCACCCAGATCAGGCAGCTACACAGAACTAGCTGGGGCTAGAGCTGACCAGAGAGGAAGACTATGCTGAACTCATGCCACTGCATCACGATTTCCCTGCTGCAGGCATTCACCACTCCTTTCCCCCTTACTTAACAGAAGGTGTGTCATCTGGAATGCTGCTGAATTGTCTGGCAGGAAATAAAGATAGGAAAAAGCTAACATTCTGTGTTTGTGCAAGTGCTTCTGCCAGCATTTGGACCACTGCCTATCAAGTGCAAGTTTGCAGAGCGTTACGATGCTCTGTCTGGGCATTTGATGAAAACTGTAGAACCTCAGAACACAGGCTTTTAGGTGTGAATAGTGTGCGCTGAATTGTCATGTGGAGTTGCACTGACATTCAGAGCAGGAAAAATAGAATTTCTCAGAATGTTTCCCCCCCTCCCTCCCCTCCTAAAGAGGGATCTTCTGATGTCCCATTAATATTCTGTTCCTTGAAAAACTACATATGTAAGATGAATGTTATAAGCTCACTTTTCTGTAAGTTACTGTCTCACTTTGAGCAAAAAAAACAGTCTGGAAGTTACTTTTTTAATTTTTTGTGTTAGAATATATAGGCAACATTATGATTTGAACTACACCTAGAACGTAGAAGGAATTCCTAAAAACATCAGATGTAAATGTTTTTCCCTTTTTTCAGATGTTATAAATAGAAAATAATTCTCTCTCCTGCTAATTCTAGCATAAAGGCTTTAAGAACTGATGTCAGATGGAAAGAACTGTGAAGCAGCCATGGACAAAACATACTGCAGCTAGCAACTACCTTGGGAGACTGACAATACAAGACTTTCCACTTCAGAGTCCCTCAGGTTTGAACCTGCCCTAGGTGTGGGATACACTTCAATAAAACAGAACAGTTGCAACACATTTCAACACGGGAAAAAAAGAAGATAGGAAAGAAAACTGTTGATCTACACAGAAGGAACAGCTACAAAGTCTGCATAGTTGGACAGAATGAATGTCAGAGTTCAAATGTTTAATACAAAGAATTCAAAGTTAACATTTTTGACACTCAAATAAGTATTCATCTTTGCAAACCAAAGTATCTTGCACACTAAAGGATTATAGGTGTACACCTGAGGGAAGCCTAGGTTTAAGGAGTGAATTGGTAGGGCCAGGCAACAGGAGGGCAAAGTGCTCAGGTAAGAATTCATAAAGAGATACGAAATCCTAGGAGCCCAGGCTGATATGGATTGAGAAGCAAAAAAAGAAAAGTAAAAATACCACAGCACAAAATGTAAGTAAACATGCATACACACATAGCTGCCTTGTTGAAGGGCCAATGAATCAAAAGACAGTCCCAGAACAGGTACTGGACTCTTAACATGCAACTTAGTATATTGTAGTGGTAGTATATGTGTTGGAAGAAGAACCGTATGGTTCATATAGTACAGCAACTGTAAAGAAAGAGGACAATCTTGGGCTGAAGAGTCACATGTTTCAAAGAAATAAAATTGGTACAATGTTCCATAGATATTCCAGACCCAAGTATTAAGAAAAGAAATAAGGGAAATAGAAACCACTACTGCTCACTCATAGTCCAACCTCTAATTCACATGTACTTCTAATTAGAGTCATGGTAAAGGTTTTGTAAAGCAAGGAGTGCCTGCACAGCACCACATTGTAGACCCTCATCTGTCTGGGAACCTGGAAGTAAACTGTTTTGTCCTTTGAAGTTTCAGGAGGCTGTTCCTGCTCGTACTAGGAGCCCAGAAGAAGTGTACCACTATTAAGAATTTAGCCTCCTAGTGATTAAAATTGAACAACTAGAGATCAAGACAGTTTTCATGTCATAACTCATTATGTACATTAATTATAAAGGAAAATAACAGTAATTCTCTCCCAGTTTGATAGATATGCTAAACTTTTTTAGTGTGGGATGCTAAGTCTATTTTTCAGCAGTACTGTAGGTCATGGCCATCGGTGCCTCAAATGATTTTGACACCCCTGACCTAGATCTCAATGTCAGGCAAGAATTTACAAATTAGAACTAGAGTCGAGTAGAGTTGACTAATAGGCTGGAGATCCTTGTTGATCAGAGCATGATTTCAGCCTAACTACACTCAGGTAGGGTTCAGCAATTCAAGACATATGTCAGTAAGTGTATCAGTGACAGTACACGTACTGGAAGCAACTGTAAATAGAGGGAACAAGTACCATTTGGAGGTTGAGGATTCCTGTGTTTCAGACTGAAAAAGAACATTAGTGCAAGCTACAGGAGATGAAGTATTTCAAAACCACAAAAACAAGGGAAAAATGTTTCTCACAGGTCTTGTGCAGCCTTAAACAACTAGGATGAAGCAAGCAATTGCAAAATGCGGAGATAACTGAAGTGCAGTTAAAGACCATTCTAAAGTGATTAGACTGGAAGGCAATGCTTCTGAGGAAGAATTAAAGTCATTCTAGAGGTGATGAAAAACACATCTTGCTGCACAGTGGGGCTGTTTCCATCCACACCCAGATGTGACCCAAAAGTCTTGTCATATTTAGACATCTAACAATTCTGTAAATACCACTAATCTAAAAGGCCAGCGATGTCATTTCATTCAAACATTACATGCTGTCGGAGAATAGACCCAGCCAGGAATTTCTCAATAAAAATTACGGCTTTGAAAATGCATGTTCATTGAAATATCCCTAGTAAATATAAAATGGAAATTTTATTTCCCAGAAATATACCCAAGCCTCTCAACAGTTTAGAAATTTGGACAGAGGGTGTTTTCACTGGGTATCTCCATTTATCTATTAAAAACACCCAAATCAAAACAGATTGTCCTGACCCAAGTTTGGAGCTTATGTGTGATTCCCTTTAAGAGCACCACCTTGCTCTGACTCGGGACAGGAAAAATCCCAAATATCCAAAGTTAACATGGGAAACTCAGAGCAATTATCTACTGTCAAAAGGAGGAGCACGTTTCCACTAAATGAACTATATTTTGATTTTTCAAGTGTCAAGATTTTCCTTGTTGGCAATTTTGGCTTCAAGGGGAATTCAGAACAAACTCAACTAGGTAAAGAGACTGGCATCTCACTTACAGAAACTTAATGACATCAGAAGTTTCTATGAGTCTGAGCAGTTGTCTTAACAGAATTTTACACCTTCCCTCTTCCCCCACCAGCTTTCCTGGTTTTATACATTTCTGATGTCCTGGTAGTTTTATGACTCTTTTGGTACAGCTCAAGTTCAGGAGGCCATTACACAACATCGAAAGGGAGAATGAAAATGTCCTGAGGCTTCTGGCTAATCTCCCTGGACAGGCAGAACTGCTTTGAACAATACATTTAAGACACTACTCCCACCCCCAATCAGTAGCTGGGGAGAGCTATTTTTCTATCATGCTTTCCACTTAGGTGAGTGCTGAGGTACAGCCAGGGGTTTATATGAAGCCAGTGGAAGAACCATAAGAACAGCCAATTCTATTCTGGCCTCCTGCCACCCTCTGTTGACCTTCCCTCCCTTGCTAATCATTACAATCATGACATTTCCTTCAAATTCTTACCAAGTGGCAGGCAGTGGCCCAAATCTACAATCAGTCTTGTCTTTGGTTGTGGAGAAAGAAATAACGGTACAACTGTAGTCAGAAGAGAAAACTGGCCTAGAAGACAGGCATATGCTCATTGTACAAACCTCATCCTTTTACTTTTGTAAGTCTCACTGAACTGCTGACAAAACCAAAGCCCCATTTTTTTTCTTGCAGAGCCACAATCTCTGTCAAAGAGCATCTAGCATTAGCAAGATTGCCCGATGACAAGAAGTAGCTGAAGAATTATTTGCATTGGTGATTCACACAACAATATAACTTTGCTTTTTAGGACCAGGTGATATCAGCAGGGTGGTAGGACAGAAGAAAGGCATAACGTGAGCTAGAAATATAATCCAAGAACTGAAGAGAACGACCTGTTGGGGTTCTCTAGTTATTCATCTCTGCAGAGTCACTCTTTCCTCATTAAAAAAAAATTAAACTTCAAAACCAGTCAGCTTGCCTTCAGCAGCTTGCTCCCAGAATAGCTATCTAAAAGGAGACAAAATAAGATGAGAAGGTGTATGCAGGTTGCGAAACCTCTTTCTTATCCTTGTTGCTCAAAAAATGCCAGAGTTACAGTACCTCAGATTCATTCCTTAAAAAGCAAATATGTTCATAAGTGCTTTTGAAGGAAGACCCTGGTAAGGTATCCACCAAAACATACCATATAAATGTGTTCTTTCTCTGTTGCCTCAACTTCAGTTGCTTAGAGCCTCATCTGCTTAAAAGAAAACTTGCTCTTTATATTCCTGGCAGAGTTATTGCAAATCTATCCATTAGAGAACAAAGCTGGAGAAGAGCAGAAGTATATACACATGAAAGGAGAAAATCCAATTCCCTCATTAAAACCAATATTAGGCACAAATTACCACTTTAAAAAGTTCTGTCACCATAGGGAAGTCTCAGCATGCTCTCTGTCTAATGGAAATAAATTCATACTTTAAAACAGATTCTAATGGCTATTTTCATTTTAACTCATTGCCAGACCAGCTACTTTCTTTGCTGGTGTTCATCCCTCACTAGAAGGTGTGCAGATGAGCCCAACAGGTTGTTGTTCTACAGCTAGGATACAGTAAGGTAACCACCCCTTTTTGTATAGAGAGATTTTGCAGCACTTCTTTGGATTTTCAAGACTGCTTCTTAACTAGAACAAGCATTTTCCCTTTTTGCAGATATGAGGAAAGCCAGAGAGGAAGAACTACAGACCTAGGCATGGAGTCAACTGTAGAATTGAGAACCTGTATATTCATTTGTCTTTTAATTCTTAGGCAGATCCTGAGCCCACACTGTCTTGACTTTGCTGAAATGAAATACTCTGTGGCAAAATACAGAATTATGTTTGATTTGCTTTTATGCAGTTTTTGAATTTGTATGTCTAAGTGTAAAACCAGAAAAGTCATGCTTAAGTAGGATGTGGGAAGATTTTCTCCTTAAAAAACAGCTTTAATAACGTAAGAGTGAGGAGTTCACCATCAAAAGCTGTTCTTACTGAAAGTGATGAACTATGTTAACAAGCTAGTGAAACTTCATTGGGCATGTGACAGCTATCTGTGCCTTTCCTCTCTGTATCAAATAAACTGCTCCTTGAACTATATTTTTTGAACTGTATTTCCTTAAGCTCTCCCATTCAACCTGTCCCACTCCCTGACCTTCAGGGGAATTCTCCATGAAGCCAACACAAAGAAACACAAAACCCGCTCTAGCTGAAAAGAAAGCAGCTTTCACACACAACTGGGTAGACATGACACCAACACCTTTCTTTGTGGCTTTGGACTGTCGAGACATTTGAATCCTCTCTGGCTGCGAAGGAAAACCAGAGACTAAAAAGTCCTTCTAAAGTCTGGTTTTGGACCCTCTAGTGAAACCTCTGCTGTGCTTTGCAGACCAAACCACTTCTCAGCAACACAGTCCAAGTGGCAGAAAATGTAGACAAAAGCCATTTTGGTAACCGTTGTTTCAAGGATACAATGTCAGATGCTCATTTCTTAAAACTAACCCACCTCGACAGTTGTCCCACACCTCGGCAGCATGAGTTGCAACCCTCTAGCTCAGTGCCAGAGTTGCTTTCTGTGAAGTCTGCCACGTCAGTTTGCCATGCCGGTTTGTCCAGCTCACAGAGTGGCAAACAGATGTGCTGTGTTGCTTTGTCTGCTTGCTCTGTGCTTTCAGGATTGCTTTAGCATAGGAGTACAAGCAGGGAGTATGAGCTGCTGGTTACCACTAGAGTCTTGATGTCAGGACCATGGGATTTTATCTTCAACTTTGCCTTTCCCTCTCTAGTTTAGATTTAAGCCTAGAACAAGACAGAATTTCTCCCCTTGAAAACATTAAGAAGCAAAGTCAGAGGGTGCTTCAGTCTGCACCCCTATGTAGCATTTTAACCATTTAATAGAAAAGCAGACAATTTGCTTCCAAAAGGTGTGATGAATATTAGCTAGCTGTGACTCCGATAAGCCTCAGAAACAAAGTTTAACAACTACACTGCCTGTTCAACAACATGAAAAGGCATGATCAGCCTGGGTCCTACCAAATATTAGTGACCTGTCATTTGCTGTCCCCCTTTGGGGCAACGTGACATTTTTTCCGCACAAGTCTGAGGATGCCAGCCTCCAGACTGCCCCCATTGCCCTTCACTGTACACTACTGGTTAATGACAAAAATGACATAGCATAATGTATTTGTACTGTTTGGCTTTAAAACTAGTCCTTTTCATTTCCAAAACTCTGAGAAAATTGACACCCAGACTTTGACATACTTCCTTTTAAGCTTTGAGAGAATACCACCAAAGGTTATGTTATCTCTAGCGTACTTTCCTTGTGGAACAGTGACTAGATACCAATTAAACTGAACACTTGTTGTACCTCACTACAAGGAAAGAAGCCTTACACAGAACAGGTGTATAGCTGTAGCTAATCCTGCTAATCTAGTAAGAGAAGTTTATTTATTCTTTGTAAAACAAGCACAAATGCACACCATGAGCCAGATATTTTCACACTTATCTTCCACCTGGTTCTATATGTTACATGTTTAAATGAGAATTTGGTGACCTCCACATAGCCCTGTTGGTGCTATAAGCATTACTGGTGAGTTCCTCTACGATGAAAAAAGGACTGTTCAGCTATTTAAGCTTGCTACAGGCAGGCATTAGTCCAAAACTGGGAGAAATTGCCAGATACTTTGTTTACAAAGGTACTTAATCCTTTTATACAGTATCTTAAGAGCAACAATTTGATTCCTGTTCAAGTCCAGCCCATGACACTTCCTCGGGTTTTAAGATATTACTCCGATTTGCTTGTACTTCATTTTAGTGATTGCTTTCTAAGAACATAAAAATTTGCAGAAAATATTTCTCCAGCTTCAGCAGTAAGTATAGTCACCTCGTTCTGATGTGAACTGCAAGACAAAAATTCAGGCTCCTTCTTTTTATTTCGGTTGCAAAGAAAAAAATTGGAAGTCAGCATTCCTCTCATGCAGTCCCGTTTCCTGAATAACCTCTCTTTCCGAGGCACTGGAGGACCCAAACAGGGGGCTGGTTGTTGGGCTTTTGCTTACAGCTCCCCGCTTCTGGACTGGGCAGCGCTGTGCTGCCTGTGCCCATTCAGCCGCATTCTTGGCTGGCGGCTCCTTCCTGAGTCTGTTTCTATGGCATTTCCTCACCCCTCTCCCACCTGCATCTCTACCTACAACAACATGAAATGAAAACCTTTTTTTAGGGTTGTGACAGACTTGGGATTTTTGATGGAACCGCCATTTTTTCTAGTGCATGAAGGTAAGCACGACACTCAGCAGTTTTACGCAAAGGTTAAGCTTCACCTGCGACAATAGCATTAATGCTTACACTTAGTTGCACATAAATCAATCTAAAGAAAAATCTCTTCCACCACATCCTGCCTTTGATTTCAGTAATGATATTTCTGGACTGTATCTGGGCATTACTCTGTTGATATACCAGATGAATCCTTGGCACTCAGATTTTCACCATAATTAAGACCCCAACGGAAGACTAAATTAATAAAGCACCCTGGTGGCACAACACTCACATGTTTTAGCAATAAATATAAAATTAACCTGTTATGTGGCCAGAAAAGAAAATGCTTCGGGACATTACTGAGTGAAGGAATTCACATCTACCAAATTGAATACAGCATGAACCCACTTTCTGGCTGGCTTCAGGTATTTGAACGTAAGAGCCCTCCTAGTAGTATTTCATGCATTAAAGTAAAATGCAGTCATCTCAGACAAGAACACCAAACTGTTTATCTTATTTGGCCTGCGTAACTCTAAAATGCAATAGTTAGTATCTGAAGCAGTAAAAGAAGATAGAGGTTTGGCTCAACTGATTAGGAGGTTCCTCCTCAGCGCTCAGTGTTCAGTACCGTCACAGGTTCACCCTCTCCATCACTGTCCACTGTGGGCAGAGGAGCGGTGCTTCACACCACAGTTTTTAAGCACACAGCAACCAACACCTGTTCCAGCCTCGATGTTACGCAATCTGATTACAGCTTAAGCGAAACACTGAATAGTAACCACAGAATATGCCCCAGCATCTGCCACTGCAGACCATTCAGAATGGAAATTCCTCTGCTGTCCTCATGAGAGCATTATTCCAATATATAGGTTGGTTTGTTTAATACCATCTCTTATTCTCCAAATAGTTTTGAGGTCACAGAATGGGCTCTGGAATGACTCCCCTAGGGATGATGGCTGACCCTCACAATCTGACAACCATCTGCTGAAATTAAATTTGGGGAAAATATGCCCATGCAATCCTGGCCACCAAAAACCCCTACTCTGATATAAGCAATTCAAACTAAACTGAAAAAGTGGCCAAGGAGCCATTGCATCACCTTGGTTTATAGCAAGGGCTTTGCTAAACAACAACATAGCTGCAATAAAATTCCGATTCCTAATGTGGGAAACATAAAACAAAGCAATATTATTCCCAGATTTTTTTTTCCTGAAATGAAACACCATGCTGTTTCTCCTTTCACTTCATTTAAAATGGATGTCGTTATATGCAGTCAAGTCCTGACCACTGTAACTGGACCCAAAGGAACTGAGGAGGTTCATTGAGTGGAGTAGCAAGACAGAAGGTCATCAAATCAGCACCACATTACTCTCCCTTGACATCTGATGGAGTCATGACAGCAGTTTGGATGCTAGATAACATGAATATTCATCCGTATGATTTAAAAATTACATTATGACTTTGGAATGACTTCTCATGCGCCCTCATTGTACTTTGGCAACACTTTAGGGAAGACGCAACATCAAAACACTGACTTTAAAATGAGTGTCACCTGCTTTTCTTCCTTCTTTTATCTTTTCTATTATTACCATTTCTTTTGAATCATACACTTCTTACTAGCAAATCTGTGAAAGAAATCAGTAGAACGCTGTTAACTCAAGACATTTTCCTAAAGAAGCTGTGACCTTTCTCTGTGCGGCTCCAATAATGAAACCACTGCCTTCTACAAGGAAAACGTTTGCACCAAAATTTCACTCTTCTGGAGAAATCTCATTTCAGTTCAGAAGCAGAGAGGAGAAAATAGTATCTATCTCATGCTCATAAGAGAATTTTTAGAGACAAAACAGCCTCGCACAGGCCAGTTGAGCCAGCAACGATCCATCTCAGCCACGCTTGCAGACCTACTACTTTATTAGAACATCTCAGTTTGGCCTAGAATTTTTTCCTTATGTGTATTTACAAATAAAAATTAGCTTTCCACAGATTGCCAAGTGCCTAGCAAGCCTCAATATCTCCTATATCTAACTTTCAATGGTGTACATAGACTGTTAAGAGGAGCTCAGAATATTCTCTGCAAAATCAGGCTGTCCGGGGAGATCTGACTAGCTTGTCCTCCTACTCCAAAGGAAGGAGGAGAAGTAAAACCCACTCACTTCAGCATCACTGGTTCCAGCCCCTGACAATGGAGAACTATCCAGAGTTACACTAACGCAACGAGCTAAAGACCTGGTATGAAATGCTAGTACCTATGATTACGAAGGAAGAGCAGAGACCAACTGAAATCCTGCACGCTTTCTGTAGGCATAATGCTAATTAACAGAAGCACAAAATGAGAAGATGCTCTGAGGCACAAGATATTGAATATTTGGTGATGTCCCACGGAACGACCTCAAGTTCTGCTGAGTGCGCTTTCTACCTAAATATTTATTTTCTGCGGCGTTTTCGATACCACTTCCCTCCTGCCTTCCCCTTGGCGCTCCGTTTCCACTTTAGCCACTTCTCGCGGCTGCTCAACCCCCCTCAGCTGACCCCCCACCCCTCCCGCCCGACGGGACCCGGCGCCGCTCTCTGCCACCGCCCCTTCCTCCCGGGCGGGGACCCCCGCGGCTCTCCCGCCCCATCTCCCCCTCGGGCTCCGGTGCCTCGGGGGAACGGAAACTGACAAAAACCAGGCCCGGGGTGGGGCGCTCTGACAGGCCCTCCCCGCCCCGGCGGCAGCTCCTCTCGCCTCCCGCCCCTCGCCGTGCCCGGGCCCGGCTGCTGCGCCTTCCGCGTAGCCGCCTCCAGCACAGCGTTTAAAATTAGTGGCCCGTACGGGGATCGAACCCGCGACCTTGGCGTTATTAGCACCACGCTCTAACCAACTGAGCTAACCGGCCCCACGCGCAAGTGCTTCCGCTCAGCGGCCCAACAGGCCGGGCAGGGACAGGGAGCGTCATTCGGCTACCGGTCAGGGGGGTTCGCTCCTCCCGCAGGGCCAGTGCTGCCTGCTCGGGGGTGGGGGTTACAGCTACGCTTCCTTGAGAAGCCCCGCAGGGCCCTGTGTGACATGGGACGCTTCTGCTGCCTGGGACGGGCAGAGCCTCCGGGCTGGGACAGGAGCACGAAGCGTTCTCCCAGTGACGGCAGGGAGGCGGAGGAGGCTGTAGAGCAAGGTCATGCAGGCTCCGTCGTGGAAGGTTTTCCAGGCAGCTGGACCAAGCCCTGAGCAGCTCCCAGGCCTGTCCTTATGGCAGGCGCTGCTCCGAGCAGGGCACTCAGGTGAGACCTCCGAGGGTCCCTCCTGCCCGAGTGATCCCCCGGGCTGAGCAGCGCCCAGCACAGCCTGCAGCAGGGCTGACACCAAGAGCAGAGCCGCAGCCTGGCCACCGATGAACCAGGGACCAGGCAGGGTTGACCAGCATCTACTGAAATTCACCCAGCAGCAGAGTTTAATGAAGCCAGGCCTGGAGGCAAGCACCTTCCGTGGAAGGATGCAGCAACACAGGAGAGAGTCATTCACAATCCTTTTTTATCCCTGTTTTGTCTTATATAGTCAAAAGGTTTCTGGTTTAAAATGTTAATCTTCCTGGCTCAGACCGTAATAAAAATCAAGCTTCTTGAGTGCGTTGTCTTCTTGGCAGAGCTCATTATAGAGAAAAAGACCAAGGAATATCTGTATCACAGCTTGGGATGAGAGAGACTGACTCAGGATCACTGGGATCACAGAATCATAGAAGGGTTTGGATTGGAAGGGACCTTCAAGATCATCTGGTTCCAACCCCCCTGCCACGAGCAGGGACATCTTCCACTAGACCAGGTTGCTCAGAGCTCCATCCAACCTGGCCTTGAACACTGCCAGGGAGGGAGCAGCCACAGCTTCTCTGGGCAACGTGTTCAGTGTTTCACCACCCTCATGGTAAAGAATTTCTTCCTAATATCTAATCTAAATCTGCCCTCTTTTAGTTTACAGCCATTCCCCCTTGTCCTATCACTGCACACCCTTGTAAAATGACAGCACCATGTTTTTTCCAGTCCATACTCATCCTTTTGGTCCATGCCTCCCCACACACACACTTCCACTCACACCATCAATTCCCCTTCATTGCTGTTAGCCCATCTGCTACCAGCACTTTCCTCAGAGGCACCAAATTCCCCAGACCTCCCTTTGCCCAGCTTTGCCAGCAAATCCTTCACACCTGCGAGTCAACTGATCAAATCATTTCCATCCCATTCCTCTTCAGCTGTCCCAGCCCTCACATCTCTGTCTCCCAGTCCTACCATCCTCCTCAGCAGCCTTAGTCCATGCTCGTTCAGTCACCTCTCCGTCTTTACAGAGGAGCATTTGCTCCTCCATCTTTGCACCCTTCTCCCAGTAATTGCAACTGTCACTGTCTTTTTCTACAGCACATGCAGTCACCACCATACCTCAGCACCACCCCCTGACTTCAGCTGCTTCTGCTCCTTGTCTAATTGAAACTCTTGTTTACACCATCACTTTTTATCCACCTTGGACAATCTTTCTCTCCACTTCTACCAAAGGGCAGCAATCAGTTTTTATAAAAAACAAATTATAAAGGGGCTCCAGATTACAGTACATATGCAGTTGTCAAACAGTAGATGACTAGCTTTGCTATCCAAGTGCTAACCTCTGCAGAAAACTCCCATAAGGTACATGTCATCTTTCACCAGCCCAGGAAACTTTCCAGCAGACTGCCTGGGGCTCTCAAACAAGCACAGGAAGGAGCTTGGAGGGGGTGGAAAGGGGGAGAGTTCAAACTGTCATTTCTCCTTCCCCTTTTCCTTTTGGTCTCCATGAAGCAGCAACTAGCCAACTGCCAGGAAGCTCGTATGTTCTGGGATCTTGATAGCCAGCTATATTTTCTGGGAAATGTCATCCTGTGTTAGGCTAAACTCTCAAACATTCAACAGCAAGGCCACATCTGTAATCTGAAGACGGAGCTGAAAAGTGAAAGGGCAGAAAGGAAAAGTACTCCCAAGCAAACCACAGTATGGATCTGCATATGGTGTCTGGGCAGTCTCCAGACTGATAGAGCATAAGTGGTAGTTATGGGAACAGCAGACCTTCATTTATGTGCCTGGCACACTGGTTTTGCTAAGAAACAATTAGCTAATTATTTTTTTTGGTCAGTTGCTCCACAGAGCAAGGGAGCAGCATGAGGATTAATCATCTTTCTGGCCTTTCTGTACAGAATATCACCCGAAGTAGCTCAAAGCAGTAATACATTGCCTCTTAATTTACGGTTGTCCACCATTGTTTTGTAATCAAATCTGGTCCTTTTATACAATGCTAAGATGGAAAAACTCTATGCCCTTTGGCTGTTTCTTTCCACTGTCTCCTAGCCAGGCTAAGCAGACCTGTCTATTATCCTCAAAGTTTAATCAGTCATATGCCAAATGCCAATCCCTGTTCTGAAACCCTCTTCCACACACAGAAATAGCACCCTACCTTTTTAGGAGAGTCTTATTCAGGCTCTGCTGTACAAGCAACAGATTTTCTTTATTAGATTAACAGATAACATAGCAGTCTGGGAGATCAATGCTGTCTCCAAGAAAACAAAGTTTTCTAATTGAACAGTAAACTCCGGTTTCTCTCAAGTGTGTGGGATCCATGCTCCCAAGTAAAGAAGCAAACCAGCCTAGAATAAGAAACAGTTATCAGGCTATACAGTGGAAATCTGTAACATGATGGAATATAGAGGTTGTACATGCAAAGTGTTTACAAGCATTTTTCAGCACCATTGATGTTAGCAAATTGTGTTCACAAGTGCTTTAATAAATAGAATCTCAGCTCCAAGAGTTTTCAGGGCCTCAGCTAGACATCTCAACAACTTCAGATTTTTACAGCACATTTAGATCTGCTATAATATTCCCCTCATAACCTTACCATTATAGAGTGTTTTCAAAGACTCTGAAGCATTCATATTTAAACAGCCAGGGCCACAGTGGGAGACTGAAGAAAGAACAAGGTCCAGGTGCTTGAGTTCTGTCTCAGATTGTCTCTTCAGTTGCCTGTTCCCTCCCTGCCACAAGTCACCTAGCATCCACCCACACTGCACCACTGGTCCCCGACCTCTCCCACTCCCTCGCCATCCATGGCACGTTACTGGCACTGGCAGCAAGCAGCACCATGCGCTGAACGCAGCCCCAGCTGTCCCCTGGCACAGCCTGTGCTGGCTGCGGTCCCAAGAGCTGCGCCTCGGTGTGTGGTCTACAGAGCAAAGCTGCATTTTCCTCAGACCCAGCATTGTTTGGGATTACAAAGGTGATCCTACCTCTGCACACAAGCAAATATTTTTTCCTTTTTTGCCAGCAATACATTGCCACATAGCAACTGTATCAACATCCCCCACCCACATGCTGTGCTCCAGCCCATGTTGGGGAGAGCCTGCTGCAGCACACTGGTGGCTGCAACAGGTCCTGCCATCATGAATCCTGCCTGCATGTGAAAGCAAGACCATCTTCCAGAAGAAACAAGATATTTAGGCAGAAAGTAGAACAGAGTACATGGGCTTCCCTCCACCCCTTCCTGAAGGCCTGCACTGCAGGAGACATTAAGATCTTTTTTCACACAGGCCAGGAAGGCATCTGACAGTGTGATCTTTGCTCACTGCCCAGCCCAAAATGGATCCAAACTGGCAATTTAACATCCAAGTATAGCTCTAGGCATTCCACAGCCATGTCCTGTTTGTTCCTCATCTCTCATCAATTCAGAATTGACAACTAGGGAAAAAAAAAAATCGTTAACTGCTCAAATAAAAGGGTACAGGGAACTAATGTTATCAGCCTGAGCACTACCCCGGGATTTATTAATAAGCTTGCCATTGAAATCTCACTCATAAAAATGCTAATGCAAGTTATTTGCTTATGTCTGCACATCAAAACAGAATAAAGACCCATAATGTTATATTTAATAAAATTATTATTACCCCAATCATAAAATAAATGTTTGGTGGTCATAAAATGTGTGTTGAAGTGCAGTCTGCATATGCATTCTATATTTATAGCATTTTTAATAATACCTAGTGTGAGTTTTGAATAAAATTCAAGAGGACCATCCTTGTCCAGCTATCAGTGTTTTGTACTAGAAGCCTGCAGACTCAAGAACCACATCTAGAAACAGGACATCATATCCAGAGTAATCACCACAGTAAGTTCCTGTTACAGCAGTAGCAATAGTGTCATGCTTTGAACAGAATAACCAAAACCTACTGCATACCTTCTCTGTGTTGGCCAGCAGCAGGTGAGGACAACTCCAGAATCCCAGGGAGAAGAGGAAAAAACCTTTCCCTTCAACCATCTAAGATGAACCACTATGAAAGCTACTCTTCATGTCCGCATATCACCATGCTTATTTAAGGCCAAATTTACCACAAATCTGACAGAAGAATAAGCTGTCCAAAGGACACGAGAAGTCCCACACATGTCTCAAGTCCTGGGCATTCCCTATGGCACGTGGGCAGAAAATGCTCACATTCAGTATATCCCCTTAGGCTACACCCATAAGACAGTATAGCTATGCACATACAACTAACCCCCCTGGCAGGCAAGCACTTTGGATTGAAACCTTGATATAGCATTGTTTTAGTGCCCAGACTGGTGGTAGACAATATTATGCAAAGACATTTTTCTTGTTTGCTTGTCTCGGTTCCTGGATCTAGATTGTTCCCCCAGCAAAGGTTTTGAGATGCTCTGCAACTCTCAGCCTCAAGCTAACACCAGGCACTAGTTTACCATTTAACATGCCAGATCAAGCTTACAGTTCACATTACAGGGATCACCAGTATAAGTTATCATGTATCCCATCTCATTATTAGTGCTGAAATTGTTGGCAGCTTTTTCATTTTAAATAGTGCCTACTTGTTTTGTTCCTGCTATGTATGAGCAGGATGGATTAGACTATATCAGCTTCGCATCCAAATCAAGCGATACTCTTTTGCAGATAGAAATAATAGTTTGATTTTCCCCATTTTTACTCAGAAAGAAAGAATTGTAAGTTTAAGCCAGGTCAAACAACACTTATCCCTTTACATTTTGGAGCAATTTGAATTTACGATTTGAAGATGGAATTTGGCTATTGCTCCAGAGTGATTTGAAGCCTCATTCTAGAATATCTGTTTTATAAAGTCAGTTTCCTGATGGTTTTCCAAAAATTCTTATAATGGTAAGAAACCAGAGTACCATGTGATTTCACTAAAAGCTGCTTGCATACGAGTGTTTATTTTTAAGCAAAGAGAACAGAAGAGCCTTACACATTTTTATCTTCTGGGGAAGATGGTCAATGCAATTCTTTCAGACTTGAATATTCAGGGAGGTATGTTTCACAAGGTACTTACACTTCAATTAGATGCAGTCAGAAACATCATGGAATATCCTGACCAAGAAGCAGGTTGTTTTTCCCCTCCCTAAAACCACAAATTCAGACTTATTTTTTGGCCAAGTTACTGAAATTGCTTCCTTCACCTACTTTAGTTTTTCATCCTCCCAGATTCAGAGCTTACATAGAAGTATACTAAAAAGAAAATTGCATTGCATTAGAACAAAAGGCACCTTCTATTCTGTGAAGTTCTACAAACAAAACATTTTTTCCTAATATGCCAGGCACTCTGTAGCTCTAATTTGCATTGTACTATAGAGTGGTTTTATTAGAATTTGCAGCATTTTTCTGTGGAAATGCAGATTTGTGAGCAGACAAATGTCCATTAGCCTTCATTCAGAACTACTACCGCAGTGGTCATTTTTGTTAGACCTGTAAAACCTGCCATTTCTGGCTCTCCTATTCCTTCAGTCCATGCAGACACCCTTCTCTTCTGCTCTGTAACACACCCAGTGGTCATTAAAGTTCCATTTGAAAAGAATTAAAAAGGACTATAATTTTTATGTGATTAAATTGGACCAATTATTTCTTGAAGCCACAAGCGTATAATTTCCTATAAGCACTGAAGAAAAATCAATATCCCAGGTTCATAAATTATTTATCACTCCATCAGACTGCCATTCGTTAATGCAACGGAAGAACACCATTCTGGACCTGGATAAGAATTTCAGCTTTCATTCATATGGATAAGGATGCACACCAAAAATAAGCCCAACTAACAGCAATCCAAAAACCAGAAGTATTCTCGACTTCCTGGGTCCATGCTCCCTGAAGACAGCTGTTTCCAAAAAAGAAACACTGGCATACAAAATGCCTCTATATTACTAAGTGGTGCACGTGGTTCTTGCCATAGGTGATATTTGAATATTTTGGTGGGTTTCTGACTAGTTTCAGGATCAGTTCCGCATAATACCTATAATTACAGCTAGTGTTTACGAAGCCAAGTTTCTGAATGCTAGAAGCAGTTTACATGTGACTTCTAAGCATTTAAAAAGAACTACCATAACATTTCTGTACTTTGTGTTAGCTTGCTTAATGTCTTGCTCTAAGCATGACAGATGTAGCAGTATATACTGTTTATCCTCAGTTTTCTGTGGGATTTTTTAAACCTAGCATCCTCTTGCTAGGTTTTCTCAGCTTCCTTCACAAAGTCTACATCATTGTCACTGCTCAGCACTCACATGGTTCTTTACATATAACAGCAATTAATTTTTGCAAACACCATATACATTAACATCTGCTATTTCCATTTATGCAGAGGAAGCAGCTGAAATATTCAGAAAAATCAGGGATTCAAGCAAGGCAAAACACTGTCACTCTGCAGTTCATGTCCTGATGCAGGTCTATTGAACCATTATATCACTTCAGAAAAGCTTTTAGAGCCAGTTAGAGAAGAGTCACACTGACACCCCTTATCCCCAAGAGCACAGGGGTCTCATTACCAAACAGCAGTAACTGGGTGTGAAAGCACAACTTCATCAAGTTCTAGCAGGGTTAGTTCCCTTTTCTGTCCTCCTGACATATAAATTGAACAACACATAGTTTATTCTGTATATGCCTTTGTGATGTGACCTTGCAATAAAATTGCCTGTCTAATCTGAGTGGATATGAAAGTTGCCATGTCACTTCCCAAATAAAAGAAGGCCTAGTCCAGTGTTATTAGGTCAAACACTCATTTATCCTGTGAAAAGCTACTCTGACCAAAGTCAAAAGCGATTTTCACCACGTAGTGCTGCCCATAGCTGTCTCTGGCAGGTTTCAGATTTAGAAACCAGCACATCCAGAGGGGATGCAATGCTTTAAGTTGCAGAATGTTATTTGAAATAATACTCCTCAAAGTATAAAAAAATTTGTGTTAACCTAAACACATATACATCATTTCGGCATCTCAAGCCTGGGAATATAAGTTGCAGAATGACGTGATATACTGAATTTCTCATGTCTACCCGTTTCCCATCAAAGCTTTCTGGATCCAAGCATTCAAAACCTATACATGATCTCAGAGAGCTTTCATTTCTCTTAAAAGTCCAATCAACTAAAAGAGCGTCCATAAGCATATGGGCAGGTCCTCCTCCTTCACACAGCATGAAGTTCAGTCAATGAAGGGGGAAGCTTAGCACATTTATTAATCTGAGATCAAATATTAACAATTCTTAATGTAAGGACTTTTTGCTTACCTGACAAGAGTATATATAACCACACTACCTATGAATTCACTTTTTATCAAATTCAGAACTGTTGTCTGTATTTCAATAAAACTGACAAAGGAATAGAGATCTGAGAGTGATTCATTTCTTACATGAGTTAGGAAACTCATCAGTAGGTAGAAAAGAGGCACATTAGCCCTGATCTTGGTAAAGGAAGGCCAGAGTCTGTTAGACATTGGCAAACCCAAACAAGATTTCTTCATGGGACAGAGAAAGCAAAGGAAAAAATTCCTGAGATATTTTTCGTTACAGAACAACTTGTTACATGCCAAATTGTACAGCTCTGAGAAACTGAAAGCAAAGTTGAACCAATTTCCTAGATGTTCTTTTCACAATAGCATGATTACCAAGGTCCAGGATCTTGCCAAACAGGTTAATTTTGGGGAGGACACTTCAGTTTCTGGACACAGAAAAATGTTCTGTGTACCTTTAAAAACTCTTCAAATACATAGAAGAAAAGGGTTTAACTAGCACAAGCTCACAGGAGCCCATCTTTTCTGGGCTTGACACTGGGAACAGAGTAGGATTTCTCAGCCATGACCAACAAATTTAGAGGCGCAAGTTTCATCCATGTCCTCTGTGCTGATGAGCCACCCCAGTTCCCATTCTGGAGCAATATAGCATGGCAAGACAGGAGCCTGAACAGCTGTTACAGACATGGTGGTTGGTACAGCATTGAAGCAGTCTGTTTTCAGGACACAGCTCTAATAAATATCAACATTGTCTAACCAGGAATATTTTTTGTGTTTTGTACACAAAGACGCACAAGGCAACTTAGCACAGCCAGAGTGCAGACTGAAAGCTTAGCAAGAATTTAAGTACAAAGCTAGACCCTGTTGGACAGGATCAATTCAAACAGAGGAAAGGAAAAGAGCAAAAAGCCTTTTAGGCAACACTTGAAAGAGGATGACCTTCTGGGACCCTGCTGATTACTTACATGATTTCTTGCCAAGAAACAAGTGCTGCAGTGCTCTCCAGCCTCAGCAGCCAGGATTATGGATCCCTGCACATTGATACATTTACTTCCAGCCCCAGGCTCAGCTTCAGTTGCTGAATATGGTGACAAACTGTTTTTAAAACAAGGTATTGAGACACGTGAAAAGCCTAAGGAAAAAAAAAAAATCAGTCCATCTCAAGGCTGGGAGTTGGTTTTAACTTGATTTTAACAGTACAGAACTGCAAGTAGTCTGATTTTGTTAATAATCCTCAACTTTACTACTAGGCCCATTGGCGAAGAGCTGGATACAAGCTAAAATCTCTTAACTAGACCCTGATCCAGCGAAGCAGCTCAGCACAAGTATAAAGCAATGAATGATACAAAAATTATATCAATTTTCAAGTAAAGGAGGTCTCTCCAGTGGCCTAGTCCAGGGTTGGGGGATTTTGTTATTATTTCTGCCCTCTTTGCCCCCAAGGCAATAGTTTTTTGCACAACTAGATTTAGACTCAGCACATCTGGACTTTTTAAATTGGTTTCATAGATAACCAATAAACAAAAGTTTTTCCCTGACCTTTACCCAGAGTAGTTTTCCAAGAAGGATTAATATCGTTGCCAGTTTGCTGGACACCTGCTGATTTCTTTTTCCAGCAGAAATTAATGATATGCAGTATCAGACAAGGATAAGAGAAAAATAACACCCTTTTGCTCCAAACAACAACATAACAATAACTAGTCTCTTGCTTTATTCTTCAGCCCTGTTATTTGGAGATATTTGTTTTAAAATATTTAAAGTGATTTGAAGGAGAGGTAATGGAAGGGATTTTTAAACTTCCCAGTATCTGGCAGCATCCTGCAGTGACAGCACTAAAATTTACTTTGAAAGTGTTTACCCCCCTATTGCCTACATTTTAGCCAAATTCTATCTGTAAAGCTAAGTCTTATTACAAAAACAAATCAAGGCTGCTTAATAAGAATTCATTCACTGCAACTCAGTGACTTTTTATTCATTTACATTTGTGCCAGACATGCCGGACAGTGTCCGAAAACCTCAAATCTTAGAGTTTTAGTAGAACCATAAAAAGGTTTTTGTAGTCGCAATTACTTGCTTGTTCAGAATATTTCTGTTACCCAGTTGGAAATGCAAAGACAAAGAGGGAGAACACTTAACCTATACCACACAGCTTGGATGACCCAGACAAATCATATCACGAAGAGCTAGTGTGCGCTAACCCTGCCTCCATACAGTAAGGACTTCTAGCTAAATGCATCCAAATGAGAGGCACCAAAAATGTGGCCATCAACATAGTTCAGCCACAAGGAGCAAGAAATGTTTGAAGACCCTATGCAAATGAACCAAAATCTGGTGTTTATCTTAGTGCTCCCAAAAAATAGAAACATATTCCTGTAACTCAGGCTCACTGAAAACACATTACAGAAATATGAGCGAATCAGAATGAGCACACCTTTACAGCAGGCCTCCTGTAGAGTTTGACAAATTTCACTTACATTTGCATTAGCAAGTACTGCAGCTCAGCAGAGGCAGATCTGCAGTCCAGGCAGCAGGTTTGGAGGGCAGCACCCACACCTTAACCATTCCAGAACCTTTACTTTATGCTAGGTCTAGCATGGTCCTGCAGAGTGAGCAGTGATTAGCTTCAACTGCTCTAGGTGTACTGCTGATGTCTTTGCTTAGCATCACCTTGCAGGAGTCTAGCTGCTGTTTTCCAAATAGATTCTCCAACACGGATAACTGGGAGACACTGGCAGAAGTGCTCTCTTCATCCAGTCTAACACACTAAAGTAGGTAGTCATTCATATTTTGGTATTCTCAGTGCTCATATTTAGTCAGAGCTTATTGCCACATCACTAGTTCAGAGTTTGCATCCACTGGGAGGAAATTTAGGACTGAAGTCACCACTTTTGATGATGTAGGAATAAACAAAAACTGGAGTCAAACTTCGAAAATGAAGGCTAATACAGCAAGAGTGTAAGGCTGTGTTTCAATGGATCCACCACCAGTTTCTTGTTGTGTGTTGGTTAATTAACTTACCTTCCATGTCTCATGCCCATCTCCAAGAACATGAGAATACTGGGAGCCACTGAGATATTAAGAGCAGTCATACAGCTACAGAGGGATAGCAAATGAGTTTACTTCAAAATATTTTGACACTTGAGAGGTCAACTACATCATTTCCATCTAAACCCACAGTGGAAACACCTTGTTCTCAGAGGTATATGACCACAAATCTTGAAGTTGAGCTTGTCTCTGCTGGAATCCATCACACTGTTTCTCTGGTTCCCTTTAATTTAGAGACTCAGGTTTTGCTTAAAAGACCATCAGATGACAAGAACAACCCACACACAGACTCTTAAGTTTATAAAAACTTAAAGTATACAAGAGCAAAAAATGAAAAAAGCATAAGTGGTGCCTGAAGGCTCTTACATTATTTTTAACAAGTAGGAGTGACAGCTTTTAGAGGTTAGTGTTATCACAGCAAGTTTTGAGTTTAAAAATGGTGCAAAGAAAAGACAAGACGTGTTCTGACACTTACAGTGATGTACAGGAAGCAAAGTGCACAGAATATAAGGAAACAAAAAAAATCAAGTAGTTGAAATTGAAGTCTACTAACAACAGGAGATGCTGATAAAACCACAAGCTCAGTGAAGTGAGAAGTACAAGTGATTCCTCTCAGGGAATCAAGTGATTGATCACAGGGATTTTAATCTACTCTATTTTAGTTACAGTTCAATCAAATATATGATTTAAAGGGAAAGCAAGCATCTAGAAGGAAGTAATCTATATGAACATAATAGATGGGGATAATTTTGTAAAGATAAATCAAGATAGAGGTGCCAGTGGGCTTGACTGAATTGCAGAGGGAGAAGAGTGACCATTTCCTGGCAGAGAACTTTGACATACTTGTGAAAGAACTAATTTTTAAAATAATGATGTGCATCATGAAAAGGGCAACAGCTGCACAACAGTAATTTAACATGCAAATTCCTGCTTTTAGTAAGTCCACTTATGTACATGTTGATAAGAGATTTAGATAGAAAATATTCATTTTACATCACATGTAGAAGGGATCTAGTAGTTGGCTCCAAAAAAAGCTGCTTAAAACCAAGAAAAACATGCTACTTTCACAAGAAAAATGTCAAAACATTAGAATTTTCACTGCTACTTCAGTCTTTTGACTAGAAATAGGCTAAAGTATACTGAGCTGACCACAAGCTGGTCAAAGGTGTTATGACAGCAAGGTTTCTGAAACCTCATAATGTGCATTAATGTGGAAATAAGCATCTAGTTTTAAAATTTTACTGTAAAGAGAGAAATCCAGCTAAACTGTTGTTTTCCCCCACTGAAACAAGACAAAGTTGGTTGGATGTGCCTCATACCACATTAGCTGCATGCCTGTCCGTCAGCTTTCAGCACTTAAAACTGACCATACCAACAGCAAGAGATGCTGACCTGTTCCTGGAAAGATTTATTCTGGTTGTTCATTGCTGGCCATTTTTTCTGTGTGGTAACTATAAACCAGAGCATCTTGTTTAGGATGGTATGTGAAGCGGGAATCGTGAAGGCATGTCCATGGTATGTGTCCCTCAAATGCACCATGATCAAGACCTTGAGAAGACTCTCTGGTTACAAAACCAAACAGATCTTGTCTGAAGTAACTGACAATCGCGTCCCTCTCTGCACCCTGTTAGCTATGTCCACAGTGAAAACACAGTTGCTGACTTTCTTCCATTCTGATCCTGATCACTCTTATTGAGACTTCTTTTTCTGTAAAGATTTTTTGACTCATGGTAGTCCTCCGTGTGGCAGTAAAGTTGTTCATATTTAAGATGTCTGGCTAAGAAGTTTAGCCTAACTAAAAGTTGTGATGGTTTCCAACGCCGCCATTGCCAAGATAACACTAGGTGTGCCACTCCTGTAGGCACCACCAAGAGCCACCTCTCCATATTGTCACCTGTTTGATTCATTATTAGAACTGCAGCAGCTAACAAGCTACTTAGGAGCACATCCCTACCAGGGATGGATACCTGGCTTTAACTTTGAAATGACTGTTTTTCCTCATCTCTTTTCTGAAAGACTATACAGGTTGGGTCTCTGCAATCACTTGGCAGAGAACAGGGGAGCAGAAGGGATGCTGTCCAACTGTTCTTACCACAATCATAGTAGTAGCTTACTAAAGCTTTTGTCAGACCTATTCTAAATTGTATTTGCAGTATTAGGCAAGTACCCAGGTTCTGATACCCATAAAGAATCCCTGTCCTGAAATTCCAGTAGATCCCAGCCATATATATTCTGAGCCCACAGTTTCCTAAATCATCTCTTAGAAGAACTGATCATATACACACAGAAACTTTAAGGACAGTCACAGGCAAACCATTCATCTAGTGGACTGAAAAAGAATGCAAGTTGAACTGAGATTTTTTTAAGATAAAACTAAATATGGCTCAAAAAATTCCCCCATATTAACTGCATCAACTTCCATGACTTGTCATTCTGAATGATGCTCATCAGAAGGAGAAGTTCTAAAAAGAAAATAGCAAGATTTCAGAAAAATATAAAAGCACGTCTGCATGAAGGAGAGCACATTAATAAGTAAGAATCATAAGCACATACACGAAGGGAAGATTTCCATTGGGGAGTCACATTTGCTTTTACACCACAGGCTGATAAATACATCTACTAATTTACAGATTCTCGAACCAGCCAGTATTAACCTGCAGAGGTGCAAGGCATGCATGCCTAGGATAGACTATGAGAGTGACTGCAATATGCCAGTGTAAAAGCAAGAGCAGGAGAAAGCTCCTGTCATCAGTATTAAGCATGCCAAACCCAGTGAGAGGGACCACAGGGTAAGAGGAGGAGCACGTTCCCTGCCAGATACCCCAGAAAAACACATTCATCCTACATGAACAAGACCCAAACATCCTGTTTTTAGTACTCCAGGCCCACCTAAACTTCTAAGCCAAAGCTTAAACAGCTGAACATACTCTTAAAAAAATACTCTGTGAAGTCACTGCTGAAGGAAGTCACACTGCAACATGCTCAAAGACTTAGGTGCACAAAAGAAAAGCAGGAAGTTGAATGAACTGCTAGATGAGTATTATGATTACCAGTAGTAGAAATAAAATACGTATGACAAGTCCAAACCAAAAAGCTGGCTGGACGGACAAGTAGAAATAAATTAAAAACAAGATTGTATGCATCTGCAAAGGCATCTTCCCACCATCCCCTCCACTTCCGTAGCCAACCACTTTTACAGTCTACCAAGTCTACTTGCACATAATTACCAGAGAGTGCTTGAGTGACTGCAGGGTGGCAAAGATTACTGTCAACACCACAGCTACCACTCCTTCACTTTTGTGACTTAGCTCATCTTTTACACAGCATCTCCAGTGCCACACACTAGGATGTGCAGCAACAGTTATTATAAATTCATTCCTCAAACAAAAAAACCCAAAGGAAATAGCAGACACCACTACTGCCAGAATACTAGAGGAGGAACACCTCTAATCAGTTGTTTTAACGAGATTTGATTTTCTTCAAGATTTATTATTCTAGAGGACTTCAGATTTTGTCCGATTATGTGAAAAAGTTCAATCAATGCAATAAAACAAAAGGAAGCAAGCATACTTTAATGGAGATTGAAGAGACAAAGGAGGTCACAGATATACACCTGATTCTTAAATTAAATTTAGCAGCTTTGAAAGTTCCTTAATACACAGCCCTGCAGAAAGAGGTGCTTCATCTATAAAAGATGCAGAGCAGATACATTAGAAACACAGGCTGAGCTATACAAATAAGTCATATATAATGTAACTCATTGAATTCCTCCCCATCTCCTGCAAGAATAGAGCAGGAAGAGCTCATGATTTTCAGATAATTTCTGAAGAAAAATTTATCTATGGAATCTTCTCCATGAATTACTATTTGCTGATACCTTCTGCCGGAATAGACAGTAACTCTTATTTGGTGCTGGAATTTCCAGCTGTTTGATTGGCATGCAGCTCAGACAGCACATCTCTCTTCCTCCCCGGCCATGGTCACTTGGTGGGAACTCATACAATCACACATTTTAATCTCAAACCTGATTCAAGGATTTGTTTTCTGTGAACCTGGTAGAATGCTTCCTTGCAAGCAGTAAGCATTCATATCATTGGTGGAAGGTGTGCAGCCATATTGACAGAGCTCTAGACACAGAGACCTGGGCTCTAGGCCTCAGGCAGGTGACCATCTCTTACGAACACACATCAGAGCTTCTTCCTTTAAAAGCCATTAACAGCATATGACAAAGCGTGCTGTAGAGGACCCAGGTATTATTGAACTCACATAATATATTTATAAAACTGGCAACATTCATGAACGTTCAGTGCCATATTTACCCCAGGTCTTCAATACAGACACACTGTTCACTTCTATAACCCTCCTGCCCTTGCGTGAACAAAGTGGGCTTTGATCAAAGACTTGATTAGCTGTGCAAAGGGTTGGACAGCCCAGAGAATTTTACACGTGACTGTTTCCAACACAGCAATGTAACAGATGTTTGTATACTTCTTCAGAAAAGTATATCTTGCTCGCAGGTTTTGAGTTTTTTGTTAGTTCACCATGTTTAGTCAGATACTTACTTCGCTTATTTACACAAAAAGCACTTGTCAAACATATGGTCTGAACTTCTTAAAGCTTCATCTCCAGATGTGATGTCTTCAATCTGCAGTCATTAATCTCTAAAGGAAGCCTTTGAAATTGGCGCTCTCGTTCAGGATCTGATCCTAGTTTAGAAAAGCCCTTGATTTCTGTGAGGACCTTGAGAGAGGTAGATGTTTTGTGGTTGGTTTTGTTGGGTTTTTTTAATTCTTGTTTAGGAAAGAGAATCCCTCTTATGACAGACTTTGTTAGACTCTCTGGGAAGCAAGGAGAGCTGCTGAGCTGAAATATGGTTGTTCAGGAAAACCTGTGTTCAAATCAGTCAGTCTTGCAATGTGAATCACACAAAGCAATCCCTAGAATAGACAAAAAACTAAGGAAGAAGTTATGTCATAAAAAACATTGTGTTGTTAATAAGCAAGACATTTTAAATCAATGTATTTTATATGGGCAAAATGGAACTTTGACAGCATTAGAGTATTTTGGCTTACTTTCATATAAAAAAGATTATTGCACATTCTACTGTTTTCTTCCATGATTTGAGGTATGCACAAAAAAATGAACAGAACACAAAAGCAGAAAATCATCACTTGGTTTCAGCTCCAACAGAAGTGCTTTTATGATCTCAGATAAGTTTAGAGGGATGATTATTGGATACGTTTCAAAACTCAGCTTGACTTTCCAACAAAAACCCAAAAAGGTAAAATGAGCCATGCCTAATGGAAAAACAATAGTAAAAAATATCCCCTTTGATACAAAGGACATTTGAATCATACAGAAGAGTAGTATACACAATAATAGCATACATTGCCAAAGTCTTTCAGCTACAGGTATCCAAACACTTTTCAAAGAGTAGTTGCTTCAAGTAACTTGTTACCTGTTTTCACAAAAAATGCATAGCAACTCAGAGGAGTTAAGTGATTTGCTGAAGAATATTCAAGGTCAAGCAACAAAGGCTCAGCAACAGTCCTGTGAACAGACTCCCGCTCTCCTGATTTCCAATCCCCCAGCCCAGCAAGCAGGCTAGCAGTGCCTCACTGCAGCAGTAACATGTAGCAATCCTTCCATTCAGGGCTGCCTATCAGATAAGTTCTCTACCCACATAGGTACGTTAACCAAGATGTTGCATATACTCAAGCAAACACATCCACAGAGTAACAAGAGGATGACACACCGCAGCATTCTCATGAAGCAAGACCTCACTGAAGCGAGTGATGCCAATACCTCATCATTTCTAAAGGGTTTGGCTGCATATTTAAAATATTTGGAAGTGTAAATACTGCCTGTGCATTTTATGACACAATAAAAAGTGGTTTAATGTAGCAATAAAAACTCAAATATGTCTTGACAAAGTTATTTTAAACACAGTTCTAAAGCTGATAGCTTCTAAGTTTTAGACAGATATAATTTCAGAAAGGCCTTGACACAATACCATTTAAAATGAAAGTAAAATATTCTACATATCAAGACTTAGGTTTTTATGGCACTAATGAATGAGTATGAGCACATTGGGATTGCTGATTAATTTGCATTAAAGCTATATACTGTAGATTTAAAACCAGAACATGGCATATGCCTTAGCACCAAAAGTAGGGTTTAGGATTATCTTGAATAACAGGGCAACAAATGGGGAGTTCTTGTGGTTCAAGCAAGAATATTTACAACAGTGACCTAGGGCATAAACAAGATCCAACCATTAAAAGAATTAGAAGCAGCATGCACTGCATTCTGCCTGTCAAAACCTCACACAACCAAAATAATGAGAAATTAGAGTAAATTAAGCTTTGTTTGCAACAGTCGGTGTTCCATAACAACTAACCCTCAGCAAGGCACATGAGCAACCTCACACCCACTGCAAAGAAGAGGATTTAACCCATACTATTTTGCAGGCAATGGGGTAGAAGGCCCAGGAACCAGGGGTCCATGGTCTACCCAACCCAAGATCATGACATTAATCACCCCCACAAGAAGCAACTGAGCCCACTGTCCCCCACAGTCACGAGGACCAACCCAAGGGGAGAGGGACTGTCAGCACACATGCTGTGGCAGCAGCCATGGAGTCCCGGCCAAAGCACATCCCACCTTGGCCCTGCAGGGCAGGGATGGGCAAGCACCTGTCCAAGGTCAGCCTCCAGACAGGTCAGTGGTGGTGGTGGCAACTTTCATTTTAAAAAAATTGGGCTCAATGTTAAGAACTTGAGGAAAGCATTTTTCCCCAGGCTGCCCACTCAACTGGTCAGAAGCTTGATTAGCAAACTTATTTTTCTTTTTTTACACAATTTAAGCCACACTTTTGCATTTCAACTGAAATGAGGCAGGCACTTCTGTCAAGCAGCTGAGATGACAAGTCTAACAGGAGAGCAGTCTCTGGCTACGGGGAGTAATGTCTTTAGCTGCCACCAACATCCCCAAAGCTACATCACCTGCATCATCCTCCACACAAAGGTCCCTTCACTACCTTAGACCTGCTGCTGCAGCAGCATCGGGCTCAGAGGGCAAGGAAAAAGCAATTTTTTGAGCCATCACAATCAATTCCAGGACTGTTAAACCTACAGGGTAATGAGCCACAAGGGATGTTTACTTTAAACATACAGTGTGCAGAATAGAACAGCATTGGCTTGGCTGTTGTGAAGTAGTTCAATTTGACTTTGAAAATCACAATGAATAGAAGTTAAAGCACAGAAAAGACAAGTTTTACAGGGCACATCACTTGCACAAGATTTTGCACTTCTATTCATCCATGATTTTTTCCTTTTAATGTGGAAAATATATTAAAAGGTGCTTATCATTTTAATCAGAATTATTTTGGTGTTCTGGCAGAGAAGCCTGGTACCAACGGATCCTGCACTCATCTGGCCTCAAGTACTTTTCCCTTACCACGATTAGTCAGCACACTTTCAGGGAATCAAGGCAGTATTACAGCAAGATAAAAAATGAAAATACTATCCCCCAATCACATACAAGTAATCAGCAGAAACAAGACTCAGTCTTCTGATTTGAACACTGTAGAGTCGTCCTCTTGTTAATTAAAAAAGGTTAGGTGAATGATTTAGATAAGCAATTCAGAAGAATTATGAACCTTCCTAACCCTTTGTTCAAGATAAGAGCTGGAATTTCTGGAGACTCATAAAAAGCTAACTTTAGTCACACATAGCCTTGTGCATCCATACATACACACATGCACACCCTGAGCTCTCCACTTTCTCCTACCCTTCCCACATTTAACAAGCAGTAAAAGTGTCAGAATAATCTTGAAGAATAATGCCTGTGTCAAAAAATTTTCTACTCCACGCTGCCTTCAGTAAGACCAAGTTCATTGTTCAGTGTAAGATTTCTGGAAACAGCTTGCCTGCTTTTTGAAAAATGATAGCTATAAGAGTGATGAAAGTAAAGAATAAAATTTTGTTGTTGTCAACCAAAAAAATCATTTTGATGCATTCATTTTGTGCCTGACTAAAATGTCATTCAGTATGCACAAAAACCTATGAGAAGTTTTTTTTTTAAACTCAAGTGCTCCTTGACACTCTACATAAACACCTCTAGCCACATGATATTTTAACAAATGTGAAAGAATTATTTTGTAAACACTGTTCAAAAATGAGTCTGTTTGCTTTTCCTCAGCATTAACAGTTGTCCAAAGGAGCAGGAGAGGACCTGAACTCCTGTCCTCACCATGACTTGTACACCAACTCTAGTCTGATAGCTGTATAGAACCTTGATGCAGCCCTAGGATCAAGGTGGCAGACCTTGCCAACATGAACACTGTGCCAGCACTGTGATCATACACCCGCCACCTGGAGCGGGCTCACAGCTGATCTTTCCGATGTGTGCAGAGTAATGTCATTCTTGCCATATATATCTCTCCATGTAAACATGCCTGCAACAAAAACCCAGCCTAACATACATTAAGAGCTTACCTACCCATGGTATGCTCAGGACAGTCATGGCAAATCAGCTGAAGGCCCAGAGTTAAAGCCAAGAACTTAAAGTATTATTAGGTGAAAGTTACTTCTGAGAGGAAATACTGAGATGATACTTTAAACATGTTCTAAGGTAATATATCCTGACTTCAGAAGTCAATTTATTTACCTTATCTTTTTAAAGCACATGTGTGAATAACACGAAGACAGAAGAGAAAAGCAAGCCTTAAAGGCACCGTAAATGCCAACCTTCCAGAAAGTACCAATCTTACATATGTATCATCCAAGGAAACATAATTACTCACATTTAAATTCCATTAAAAACCACACTAAAATAAAGGTATCAGAATCCTTCTTTGCCATTCAGGAGGCACAGATTGGGACATTTCATCTTGAGGCAGCATAGGTTTATTTCCAACACCAAAGCCAAAAGAAAAATTCAGTTTTGGGAGCTAATTGCACGTCAGAACCCCTCAGGCTACTCCAGAATGCTTCTGGTTCTAGCACCTCTGTTGTTATTGTGCTGGGTCTATGTTCCTAGTGGTCAGGCATTGGAACAGGCTGCCCAGGGAGGTGGCTGAGTCACCATGCCTGGAGGTGTTTAAAAAAAAACTGTAGATGTGGTACTTTGGGATATGGATTAGTAGGCATGGTGTTGTTGGGCAGATGGTTGGACTTCATGATCTTAGAGGTCTTTTCCAACCTATGATTCTATGATTCCTCTTTTCCTGAAATCGGGATTATAAAACTATAATCCCATTGCAATTTACCACCAGTTACTTCAGTAAGTCTCACCTCCGCACAACATTAGCAACTGGCTTTTTTAAAATGACTTTTCTTGATTGAAAAGTACAAAGTCTGCAAACTTATAAAATATTATATACCAATTACATGGGACCTTGGGCGTGGAGACAACTTCATGCAACTCAGTTCTGTCATGTCTCCCTTAAAAACCTCTTGAACTCAGTTTCCAACATCCTTCTTTTACTCTTTCAACTCTTGATGCTCAGCTTCTTCACCTATACCTACAGAAAATTAAGTCTAGAGAAATTCTTGTAGTGCAGAAAGATCAGTGTCATTTAACTTTTTGTTGTTTTGCATTCTTTAACCACTTCTGAGCCCAGATCTAATCCTTATGAAGTCCTTCCAAGCCTTCTAGAGTGTTGCTCATGGCAAAAGCATCCTGCACATACCAGAAGTTAAACTCCAAGTTTTCCTTCTCTTCAGAATTTATAGCTCTAAAATGAAATTATCTGAGCTTTGTTCAAAGCACTTTTAAATCATTTTCAAGGCACAATCCATTAGAAGAAAAAATTTCAAACTGCACAATACAAAGGCTGGCTTCTGCACAAGGCTCTATGCAATTCAATTTCGGTCAACTAATTTGAAATTCATACACCACATTGCACAGAATGGGACAGTGAGTATTCAATAAGACATTGAAATTGTGCATAAATTTAAGATTATGCATCAGTTGCAGTTCCTTACTGAAATGGTCTCCTATATATGATTATTTTAAGGCCATAAATATTTCAGAGATATAAAAAATACTTTAAAGAATTCTCCCGTCCTCCAAATAAAACATGAGGTCAAGAACATGGAAGAGGTGTGGAAACAATCCCTGGCTTGACATTCTGGCCACAGGTCTATTTCACTTTTCTAGAAATTTATTTAATAAACTTTGAAAAGTTTCACATTTTATATTTTACTTGTATAAAATGTTAAGAACTAATCAGTTTATACTTGCACAGATGGAAAATACAACTTCTAACTAATGAATTAATCTAAGCAGCGTTTGAACTACTACCTTCGTAATATAAGGCTTACATTTTTCCCCCCTCCCTCCCAAAAGGCTTTGCATTCTTTACTTGCTCATCTGCAGGAGTTTACAGGTGTTAAATTAGCCACAGTAAGCCTTACCTTTTGTTCCCTGAACACTATCAAATCATATTGAGTATTAGAATAGAAACATATTGAGAATTACAGAGAAAAAGTTAATTAAAGATTTGAATATAAGCACTAGAAAGCTCAAACAAAAGATTTTTCCCTAGTTCATACCAAGATCTGGCTGCATGCATAATTACATATAAATCAGACTATAACTTTCTGTGCTTTGCTTCTTCAATAAAAAAATAAACCTTTCCCCCTGCAGTTTTGCTGTACATTTATAAATAACCAGGGCTCCTATTACACTCAATATCTTGTGGATGTGATGTTAAAGTGATAAGTTATGCACAAAAGAACCAAAAAGTTCCAGTGATTTGTACTGCTGGGGCAGCTTGCCAGGTTCCTCATCTAAATCTGTGCTATAAATAGAGGTATTCTAATGTAAAAAAAGTTTCCCAAGTATCCACTCTGGTTTAAAGACAAGTTCCTTCAATGTCAGCTTTCCACAAATATAAATGATTAAGTTTAGCTCATAAATGTCATCTGAAAGCAAATTTGAAGATTGCTGCCTCCAATATTCACACCAAAATAGCAGGTTTTATGTTAAAGGCCACTGTCTGACATACAGAAAGCATCTGCCCCTCCCCATTTCTCAAACCCCTGGCACACACTTGCTTCAATTAACTAGGCAAAGATCTAATTGCACTCCTTGTGGAAAGGATGATGCCCGTAGATTTTTTTTTTTTTATTTCATTTGACAGTGACCAAAACTTTAAACTATCTGTACATCTCAAAACCCATCATAGTACAATTTTTCTCTCAAACAAGCTGTTAGTGACCGTGCTAGAAATGGTGTTAAGGTGAATTCAAGCAGATCAGGCAAGAGAGCCAAGGCAAAGACATTAAGATGCATGCCAGCATAATAAGCAAGCGTCCTCTGTGTCAGCAAATATCAGGTTCCTACCTGATAGATCCCCATCCCACTCCCACATACCCTGTCCCTGTAACCTTCATTATCACAGAATATGGGGCAGAAGCATTTCTTCATAAGAAATTTTTAGTCTTACAAAAAATGCTAAGCTATCACTGCCATTAAGTTTCTACCAGTTTTCTTGAGGCAGATCTTATTCAGCATCAGTGGAAGAGTGCTCATGATCTCCGTTTCTGTGATGATTTTAAGTAGTTCAAACAGTGCTTTGTGCACTGGCGTAGATTTAATGCAGGCTTTAGGGCAGTACCTCCTCCAACACGAAGCTGGCATGAGAGAAAATGAGTAAGTTTTATAGTAGTGCTGTGGCCATGATGGTGTTGCAAGGCAAGACTGGTGAAGAGTGGCAATAGCTTTCATTTAATCATCCACTATAGCTGGAAAAAACAAACAGGTTCTCTTTTAGATACTTAAGAGTTTAAGACCCAAAGTAGAAGCACATATTGCCAGAGGAGCACAGATGAAGCACGTTACTCCCTAGAAATCTCATGTATGGAAGCGCTGACCATCACATTATCCTGACCTGGGACCAGTACAGAAGATTATTTAACAGGTGCCACTCCTTAGGTTCTGCCTTTTTCCTCAGAATTTTCCCTTCTGTCACAGACAAAAAAAGAAAGAATACCGAGTGTGTAAAAGCCCTGAGCAAATAGTAAATTCAAGAAAATTGAATTCTGATCATTTTATGAGTATAAAGAGGCAAATAAATAAATTGTTCACTTCTAATCATGCACTCAGTTAGAACCATACCTAGAAACAGCTAAGGCGTAAGGTTTTCCTCTCCCTTCTCTGAAATTATTAGGCTACTCCTATAGCTCTGTTCTGGAAGGTGGGAATATGATGCAATGCATAGATCATGTTTACTTTGAGGGCACAAACCCTCAAACTCAGAAAAATATTTTAAGAGTCCCAGTCCTGTGGTGAAATCAGGCTCCTGACTAAACCTATGAACCTGTGCCAAAGGTCAGCTTGACAGAACATCCACGTGACCTAGAAGCATCTCAGGAGTACAAAATAGTCTAACCTAACAAGGAATAACTTCACATACAGCTTTACATATACAACCAATCACAAGATATATCTTTTAGTACATGATATACATATTAACAAAGATACTTCAAATATAAAATATAGTCTATAATATATAAAATCCAGTGACACTTCTGTATAGTGTCAAGCACCTTCTTTTAGCAGTGTAACCATTACGACCACACAGATACACTTTCTTTCTATATTCCAATTTCCTTTCCACTCTGGTGAGACCCCACCTGGAGTCCTGCGTCCAGCTCTGGAGCCTTCAGTACAGGAAAGACATGGGCCTTTTGGAGTGGGTTCAGAGGAGGGCCACAAAGATGACCTAAGATCTGGAGCACCTCACCTATGAGGAAAGGCTGAGAGAGTCAGGGCTGTTCAGCCTGGAGAAGAGAAGGCTCCGGGGAGACCTTATAGCAGCCTTCCAGTACCTGAAGGGGACCTACAAGAGAGCTGGAGAGGGACTTTTTACAAGGGCAGGTAGTGTTGGAACAATGAGTAATGGATTCCAGCTGAAAGAGGGTAGATTTAGATTAGCTATAAGACAGACATTCTTCCCTATGAGTGTGGTGAGGCACTGGCACAGGTTGCCCAGAGAAGCTCTGGCTGCCCCCTCCCTGGAATTGTTCAAGGCCAGGTTGGATGGGGCTTTGAGCTACCTGGTCTAGTGGAAGGTGTCCCTAGCCATGGCAGGGGGGTTGGAACTAGATAGCAGTTAAGGTCTCTTCCAACCCAAAGCATTCTATGATTCTACAAGACATTCCTGCCCTAGCCAGCACCAAGGCAGTGTTGGACATAGCTGCTACCTTTCAGACAAGAAGAGTCATTCACTGCTGCCTTCCCTGAAGGAAGGTCACAGAAACCTCACCCGCTTGAAGCAGATGGAGCAATACCTACACCACAAGTTCAACCAGCTCTATCGGATACAAAGCTCAGCTAAAGTGACAAACATCATCCATACAAAGACATATTTTCCAAACCAAACCCAGCAAGTGTTTGCAATAATACTTAGTTGTATACACAGTAATATTTGTTCTGTTATTGAGATATGTAAGAGTTTGACTAGTATCTGAATATGTGCCTTTCGTACCCTTTCAGTTCCCATTAAGTCTTACTCTGAAGGGCTTTTAGCAGCTGGTGTTTGTGGCAACCCTCACTAAGTAACACTAGGGCACACCTACACACAAAGTATCTTTCAAATACATTTGAGAGGCATCAACAGAAGTTATATTTTCAAATATACATGGAAACATTTAAATATGCGCAGCATACTGCTTCAAAGAGTACAGTCCCATCAGCAAAAGCAATAAAGCTCAGCACTTTTACCTTTTTAGTTGCATTTGAAATGACTCCTTGAGGTTGGTTGAAGCTCCCGTTAATGGATTTCGAATGGAGTGCGCTTTCTCCACCTCCTGTTTTAGAAGCCTCTCATCCTATTTCGACGTACATCTTGTGGCTCCAATTAGCTGGGAGTTGCTCTCCTGTGTGGCAGTTAAGTCACGATCAAGTAGCAAGCTATCTTAACCTTGGCAAGGCTCCCCCACGAGCTGGATCTGAAGCATTACAGTTCAAATGCCACTTCCAAACAAAGCCACAAGTTCATCAGACAACAGGGCACATCAGCCCCACCTGTCTCATCTGGTGGCGATGCTTTTGTGGCAGCACTTCATAGCACTTGGAAAACAGCTATTATTTGTTCCCAGGACAGCAGGCATTTACTTCCAGCTGTTCTAGCTCTTCACTTAAGTGCCTCAAACTGGTGTAGGGATTGGTTCACGAGGTCAGCAGCCAGATGTTTTGCTGAAGACAAACAAATACATGAAAAAGCCATAGGAGAGCCCAGCTGTTCTCGTTAGAGGAAGTAAGGAAGAAAAGCATGGTCTTCCTCAGCACTCTTACTTTTCCCTAGCTGCACGGCCCCTTTGGTATCACACTGCGTGCTCACCATCAGGAAGGTATCCTCCATGCTGCTTGGAAGCCTTGCAGGAATCTCCACACATCAGGACATAACAAGAGCAGGCTAGGCCACCACAGAGATCTTGCAGCAAGAAGGAAATGGGCCTCAGTGGCCAAGGTCAAGCTCCACACTGCCTAAGAGAAGGTCCAGCAGAGGCCAAGACCAACCAGGAGTCTAGATCATAAGCCAATCTCCTAGCAATAAAACAGGTCTGATGGAAAGCAGGAAACCAGTCTACAAATCAGCATTAGGACCAGATCAGTTAAACACCAAACTGGTCTGTAGTGATGGACAAAGTGAAGCCAGGAATTCAGCCTAGGTGTTGAAGTCCAGATCAACAAACTCCACAAGTACAGAGATGAAGAGCAGCAGTACTGCTCCAACCAAGCTCAAACAAGGAGCAATACCCCAGAGCTGGGGTTAAATAGAGCTCCTGGGCTCACAGGTGTGGGTGGAGGCCCCAGGTGGTGGTGTTTAAGGCCATTAAGGCCTATTAGTGTGGAAACTTAGCAAACTGTTTGATGTTTATTCTGAATTATTTCAGAATTTG
>Ga0065711_1028926_pt1 | contig 38495 bp, 27 predicted proteins | sample Hoacrofraction12_FD_59098 | JGI IMG/M metagenome (GOLD analysis project Ga0065711, IMG submission 59098) | Hoatzin crop microbial communities from Cojedes, Venezuela - Epithelial fraction 12 v2 (version 2) | ecosystem: Host-associated > Birds > Digestive system > Esophagus > Crop | place...
AAAGGGGGGGGGGGGGTAAAGCCCCCTCTGTCAGGTCTATATCACTTGGTTCCCTACAGGAGTGGAGACACCAGAGCTGCAGGGGAGAGGCTGTCTGGGAAGTCAAATGAGGGCAGAAAACATCAGCTGTTCCAGGAAAGAACCCGTCCTTGCACATTTCCTCATGTTTGGGCTTCAATGTTGGACAGCAAGCACTGTGATGAAAGAAGGTAAGGAAGGAAGATGGGGCTAAATGGTGGCATCCCTGTTGTTGGAATTTGAATGTAACCAGGAGCTCAAAGGTGTCCCTCTGAAGCCTTATTCTAGAGACATCTCTAAATGAGGCTTGGACTTCTAGCTCTTGTTGGGACAGATGAGGAAGAGTGCAGGCAAAGTTGGCTTTTGGCCATGTTTATACCTCCCAGATCCTAGAGCTGGCCCAGGACTGAACCAGCAGGTGGTTTAAGTTAGAGCAGCCCCGTGGCTGCTCTAACTTAAGCCAGCTGGAATGTCTTCTGGGGCTGGTTCTACCAGCCAAAGTTTGCTGGATTACAGCAGGGCCCTGAAAGCCTCCAGCCCACCCCTGCATGGCCTACACAAGAGGACCAGGGAGCAGATGACATGAAAATGTCAGGGCAGTTCCCGGCTGGTGCTTTAGGATAGCTTTAATTCCTTCACGATGCTGCAGAAAATTAGTATCTGGTCCAAGGGAGCCTGTTCTTACGGTATTTTTAGTCTGATTTTTGAAGACCCTAGGAGTTTTGGATTGCCCTTAAGTTTCTGAATTTTGGGCTTTCTGACTTGAACTGCTAAATATTTTCCATGCATAAACAGCAGCCACAAAATTTCAGGTTGGATGACTTGTGTTTTAGATTTTTAAAAATAATTAAATGCCAGAAGAAGACAGAAGAAGAGTAAAATCTCTGTGAGGTCCAGTGTTGCTCTCCTCATCCGAGTGTGTCTCCTCCTTCTGAAACAGGTTCCTGAGACGGGGTTGAAGTGGCTTCTCTTGGCACATTGCTTAAAAGTGTAAAGGAAAGACCCAGCAAGCACAGAAGGGCCCATCCTTGGAGTGGTGAATAATCCCCCAGCACGTGATCCGGTGCTCTCTCTGTGTGCACTCCACACCTCTGAGCATCGTTTGGCTCACTGTCTATATGTACATACAGTGTTTTAACCTCCTCAGGTCTTCTGTTTTACTCAGAAAATCCCACAGCTGACATGGGCACTTGTTTTCCTGGAAGGACAGACCTCCCAGGACCATCTCTTACAGCATCTTGGAAACCCCACTGCGCTGCAAGCAGACTTGCCTTCCAGCCGAGATTTATATAGAAATCCAGCCCTGATCCTAACAACAGGGGACAATCGGCTGGGCTTGACGTCAGGCTCCGCGGTTAAACATGGAGCCTTTCCCGGGGGGAACAGCTGGAGAGACAACCAGAGGAGCAGCCTGTGCTGGGCAGGAAGGGAAGCAGGCGCACGGCTGCGCTGCTGCTGCTGACCCTTGGGCCAGGCAGGTGGTAAGAAGCTTTTGAGCAAGAATCCAGCCAAGGTGGGTGCCTGAAAAAGACTGTGAAAACACTCGTGGATGAGCTCTCACTCTGCAAGGTTTTCCAAACCGGTAGAGCCATGCAGCAAGGAGGGAACAGGGATATTCCCTTGAGGCACTGATGCAGCAGGTAGATCTGTTGCAGCACCCTGATTAGAAATATCAGTCCTCAGCCTTTTAGTCTCAACCAGGTGCCCATGAGATTCCACACACCAGGATCTGCGGTGGGGGTCCCTGCCAGGCTGCAGCATTGGTCAGCCCCAGCCCGGGAATGCCCACACCAGGTATCCCTCAGAGCTAGGCAGAAGCCCTGATCAGGCTGTGGTGGGTGAAAGCTCAGGAGATGCAGAGGTTGAGAAGCTTGAAGTCACCCTTGAGCCTCTCTGAGTGCTGCAACTGTGGTCATGGCCAGACCATTCATGGCCCTGCAGTGGGGTAGTGAGCAGAGCAGTAAGTGGCTCCAAGACCCCCATGTCTCAGGGAAATGCCATCCTCTCCTCATCCCCATGCTGCTACACTGGGAGATGAAGTCTGGGCAATGCAGGCCATCAGTGGTACCTATGGATTAGCCGACCCTTGACGTAACTCCCTAAGAGCTCAAAAATCAATGGGGTCCTTTGGGTCATGAGGGTTTTTTTAAATCACCTCCTTTAAAAAAAAAAAAAAAAAGAAAAGAAAAAAAAAAGAAGAAAGTAGTAAATATTGGTTCCCCCGTGCTTGCTTTTTGAGTTTGGGTGGTGCTTTAGGGTGCGTTGAGCTTGTGTTTCTCAGTTTTTTTCTAGAACCTGGAGGCCCGTGAACTGGTTGTTTCTTTTTCTTCTCTTTTTAAAATGAAATCTGAGATTTTTTGCATAATACATTGGAGCAAGAAGCTGGGGAAGGGGTGAAGAAAAATATGAAGTACTGTGGGAGTAAAATTGCAAGAGCTGGCAACACTGATTTTTGTTTTGTTTTTCTTTCCTTTTTCCATAGAAAAAGAAAACACCCCCCATTTTGCTGAGCCCCAGCAGAGTGAACAGAGGGAAAAGGTGCTTCAGGGCAGGAAGAAACTATGAAGAAATAGGTTTGAAAACTCCATTTATGTTGGGTTGTTTGAAAATTGTCTTGAGAGCTGCCTTCTGGGGACAGCTGTACTGCTCTGAGGAGGGAGTGCAGAGACATGTGTGGGGAGAAGCTGTGTGTGGGGCTCTCGGGCTAGGACAGGATTCAGGTTGCAGTCGCCTCTGGTTGCACTTGGGTCTCATCAGTGCCAGTTCCTTGGGGAGGGCAACAAGAGGCCAGGCGTGCAGAAAGGCTCCATGAAACCCTTCCTTCCCATAGGAGCAACCCCTCCTTCTGCAACAGGAGAGGTCCCAGTGGGCCAGAACCAGTCCTGGTAGGTGCAGAGGTGGAGAAGGACTGGCAGTTGGTGCCATTACCTCCAGGTGCCCTCCCTGACGGTCATCTGGAAGTCATGGCAATGCTGCAGTGCCCTTATGCTCAAGGAAGACATGCAGAAGGACCTGATTCTGTGCTGGAGATGTGTATGGGATGGTGGTACCCAACCCCAGCTCTGGTGTTTGCAAGACTCCCAAGCCACTGGCAGCCACAGGAATCAATATGTGGAAGCTCAGCAAAGTAGGATGTCACCCTTAACATATTGTATCCCAAGGGATGTTGCCCCTGGATGTAAGGATGCTGGTGTGGATCTCCGCTAATGTGACAGCAGCCATATCTCCTCTGGACTGTTTAACAGCAGAAATGAATGCTTCTATCTCGCCTTGGCTGCACGTGGCATGCACAGGGTGACTGTTACTTATTAGCGCTCGCAATCATTGGCAAGAGTTGCTGGAACAGAGGTTGAGCTCCAACTGCTATTGCTGCCTGTCCTCTTTCACTTGTGCTCGTATCTTTCTCAGACTCATTCCTTTTGGGTGGAAATTTTCCATACTTCATCTTAGCCCAGTGACACGTTTTTGCTGAAGGTGTGGACTGCACTGGTTGGAGTCCTCTTTGTGGAGCTCCTTGCTAATCTCTGCCCCACAGTGAATGTCCATCTTTTGTGTCTGAGGAGACTTCAGACATCATTAGAGAATGGATTCTGATTTATTTACTTGTTTATTTGTTTGGAAAACTGACTTAAAAGTTTACATTTCAGTCAATTGGAACTTAAAAGGAAATCTTTTATTTAGATCTCCCCCAGTGGAAAACTGAACAGCTCTGGCAAAATTAAAGTTTTTCCATGGAACATTCAGATTTTGTGAAAACTACACTTTCTATTGAAAAAAATTATTTTGCTCATTAGTTTTTGATCTGCACTACTTTTTAAGGATGATTCAAAAACACAAAGGCAAAAATCTCCACTTCCTATGTCTAATATATCAACTTTTTTTTTTAGCACGACTTCAATTCCATCTGCTTAGCGAGGAGGCTATAAAAATTATTCAGCTTAAGGAAAAGCATTTTATCAGTTACAAAGTTGTGGAAATTTAAAAATGGGTATCAGTGCAAGTACTGGATTTGCAGCTTAGCTTTCTTCCTACCGGGGTTGAGGACGTCGATCTTAAAAACCTGGTGTTAACTTAGTTAGGAGTATCTCTGGTAGGAGGCTTTTGGTTTGTTGGTGAGGTTTTTTTCAAGCCAGCTGAAATACAGAAATATCTGTTTAGGACAGAAGGACTAAAAATTACCTCTGAGAACTGGGAGACCTCCATTCGTGGTGATTCTGTAACAACAATTCCAGAGTCGAATTTATCATTTACGGGAGTCTTGTGGTTTAATACATGTTTTTCCCCTGGATTTTCAAACTTAGAAATTGCTTTCCTTAGAAAGCCTGCTTTTTCCCAGAAAATTAGGATAACCAAGTACTAAGCTTAACTAATTTAATCTTAAAAAGTTCACCAGTTCCAGTCCAAGGATTAATGACATTACAATGTTAATAAAAGGTCATTGCGCAAATGTACAATTTGCCCTATTCCCTTCTCTACCCTGTGTGATGGCACAATTTCTTGAATGTTCAGAGATTTTCCCCACAAGTAGATATCAATTTGGTACTTTCAGACATGCACATACATGTACAACATTGGTGTAGTCTATGCACTGAACACATGAAATAATTCCGTGAATGCACAATGCATTCAAAATGGCTAATTTGCAAAATGCCCAGAATACATCATGGTGGATGACTTGACTTGAAACATTAGAATAGGTGATAAGGAAGTCATGCTATAGAATCGTTTATATATATTTCAAACGACTCACACTTCAAGTGGAAAAAAGAATCTTCATAATTAACACGACAGATAAGAGCAACTATGACACTTTAAATAAATGTAATTTATTTGATTTTGAAGTAGAGTTTAAGATTATGGGGATCTGTTCAAGAGAGAAGAAATATGTGCTCAGAGTTGAAAATTAAGAGATACTATAGATCATCTTCAAAAACTGAGCAACCTCACAGAACTCCCCTGTTCCTAACGGCCTTCAGCACAGAACCTCCTAGGAAATGGGAGTGGGGCTAATTCAGAGAGAGCTGACAAAAGGCAGGCCCTACAAGGGAAGGTTTAACTAGGGCTTCTTTTCCATACCAATAACCGTGCAAGGAGAAGATATCCAAAGATCTAGTCATGGTTGAAGCAACTCTTGAGGAATGCTACCTCCTTTCAGATTTTAAAATAAAATGCAGGGCTGATGAGGGCTTAGACGTTAGATATAATGGGCATTATGCTGGCCATTGGATGGAGACTTGGTAGCCAGTTCAGTGAACAGTTTTGATTAGTTTTTGGATGTATGAACCTAGGTCCTCTGTTGGGCTAAGTTTCTGTGGCTCTTCTGAAGATACTTGGGTAGGAGCTACAGGTGGACGGTTGTACAGCAGAAAAGGGAATGGATATTTCCAGGGATCACTTTTATCTGCAGAGCCCATCACCAGGATGAAATAAAAAATACTGATTTCCGCAGCGCGCTCTTCTCATTTCTTAGCTGTTTCTCAGGCAAAGCTGTTATTAATTCAGGGGGAGTCTGCCTGAGCAAGAACTCTCCAGAGTCCAAAATATTTTGCAGAGAGTAAATATAAGAATTATTCACCTACCACAGAACAGCATCAGCCTCTGGGTGGAATGCAGGAGCTGTTTAACAGTGCGCAGAAACATTTCCCCGCAGGTTTGAACAGGAGTTGGAGGTTTGTGTATACCCAATTGAAACTACAACTGACAGCAATAGGCAGTAAGATGGGCCCCCTCCCTTGCCTTGGTACAGGATGGACTTGGAGGGGCGAGCACCACACACCAAAGTACCACACCACTTCATCTCAGACACTGGGAGATTTTTCTGGAGCTCGCCCATCTGACCCAGTCCTCCACATGAGATCTGGCAAGATAATTGCTCCAACCGTCTGGGTAAGTACTGTAAAATGCTTCAAATAAATGAATAGAAATCATCTGCTTCATAAATGCCAAGGGCTTTCAACATGTCATTTCTTGGTAAACAAAGAATTTCAGCACGACAATATCTTAGTATGTTATTGGCCGTATTTGTTCTTTCGTGCATATTGAAGCGAATGTGAACAGAGCCGTACAGCTATCCTTTATGTCCTCCTTCGGCTCAGACGTTTTCTTCCTGCTACAGTGGAGATAGGAGCTGCTCTGGCTGCCTCTGGACAGACTGATCTGAGTCCCCAAAACTCTTATTTTGCTGACGGTGAACGGCAGGTGGAAGTTCTGCTCGTGCTTGGTTTTGCATGAAGTGCTATATACTATGATTAGAAAAAAAATCAAAACAAAAATGTCCTCTTTTTTTTTGTGGACATTAAAATGTAATAAAATATGTGTGTGCTTCCCCCCTCACCCCCCAGCTAAATTGATTACATCTGGTGGCATGAAAAAAAAATAGCCAAAATGTCAGACTGAGTCACACAGCCCCCTTGGGTGGTTATATTTATTTCAGGGTTGGAGCACTCATCAAAACAATTTATCCTTGGCTCTCCCTCTCAGCCTTCCCATCTCTGTGCTTACAAACGCTTCTCTGTTCCCTAACACTTGTATTTAGCCCCAAGCCCCCTACTTCCCCCAGTCTTTCCTTTCTCCATCTTTTCCCTCTCTGTGTCCTCTGTCCCGACTCCGTCCCCCTCCTTCCCCTGTGCTACATCAACCCCAGCAAACTGTGTAGCTGCGATTCTCTGCTGGAGATAGCAAGGGAAGCTGGAGCATAGGCAAGGCTTGATGTTTCTAATGCTGTATCACCTATTTAGTGTCTTGTTTCACATTGCTTGGGGTGAAGGGATGTGGCAAAACATGTGAACAAGCTCTCTACTGTGGATTCCATCACAGTATGGAATCCCGGGCAGCCGGGGTGGGACTGTGCCTGCTGGGATGGCTGTGGCTCCATCTTCAGCCTCGCCTGCTCTCCCTTGGCTGCCCTGACCTGCCATGGTGGTGGAGATGGATCTTCTGGCTCTCTTTTGGTGGATTATTTTTTGGGCTTTGTTCACCTGTGTCTCGTGTTTTCTCTCTGGCAGGGAGCAGCACCAGAAGCATCTGCAGGGTGAGCAGAGTCTGTGCTGCAGTGCATCTCCAAGTGCAAAAAACCTCTTTTCAATCTCTCTTCCCAAACCTCATCCTTCTGCCCAAATCACAAGCAGAATGACCACCTCCTGTCTGCAGCCCTGGGGACACCCTGTACATCGTCCTGGTCTATTCATACTGTTGCGATCTGCTGCCAGATTGTGTCTGCTCTCACGCCTTATGCCAACCACAGCTGCAGAAGACCAAGTGCTTTAGGTTCCTCATGGATGGGAATGGATGCAGAAATGCATTCTTCTGGTTTATGGTTTTTTTATCTACGATGATGAAAGGTCCTGGTCTGGTCAGGAGCAGGAACTGAAGCTCTCGGTTGCTCCTCCTCTTGGGCTGGATGATTGCCCTGAACAGAAAGACCCCTTTCCTTTCTTCACTGTTCTTACAGGGATCAGTGACAGATGAGGGAGACAGGGTTGCCATCCACTGTCTTGGCTGGAAAAGACTTGAGAAGCTCTTGGCACCACTGACTCTGAGCTTAACAGTCTCTCCCCCAACCGTTGCGCCTCCCATTCTGAGCGTGGGCAGCGGGCTCCTGTTATACAGCGTACCACATTTTCTCCTGTGGTAAATCAGAGCCCCCTGGGATCTGGTATTGTGCTTTTTTTTTTTTTCCCCAGGTATTTTTGTCTGTGAACCACAGAAAACTGAATAGCAGGAAATGAAGTGCAGATTGAGAACATGGTTGAGTGCACTTGCTAAAATAAAGCATTGGGGAAGAGCAAGAGATTATTTTATAAATAGAAAATGAAGTGTGTTTACTTTTTATTGATTAAGTATTTAATTGTGCTGAGGGTTTGAGAGATGTTCTCAGCAACATTTCAGACTGTGCATTGACTAGAAATTCCAGTCGTTCTTTGGTACGAATATCTTGTTAGGTCAAACTTACCTGTTTTGCAGTTGGAAAAGGCAAGGGGATGTCAGGATTTTCTGTTGATCTCTGACATTCCACAGTTGTGCCAGAGAACTCCACTGGTATCTTCTCAGATTGAACTAAATGCTAAGATGGCCCAAAGGCTTGTTGAGTGTGTGCGTTTGGCAGCAGAAGAGAAAGTCTCTGCCCATTGCCCCTGTTCAGTATACTTCAACTTTGGCTGGACAGGCTTACTCAAGTGGTGGTTTTGGTCTCCTTTTGGTCTCCATACAGAGTCTGACAACAAAGGATGCAACATCAGAGAGCATCTGCCGAGGTGGTACAATGTATACAGACACCTGAGCTAGGGCTGAAATGGCCCTGTTGAGGCAGGTAGGTTAGCTCAGACACTGTCACCACACTGACATCACTGTGCTGCTCGTGGGATGCTTACTGAAGTTAATGTGCTGAGCTCTGCACGGCAATGCATTGTGTCATGGAGCTCAGCCTTAGAGCCTGCTCTCTGTTATGCCTCTGATGTTTTTCTTAAGTCAGGCAAGTAGCACGAGCCAGCCGAGGGTGTGGAGATAAGGCTGTGACCTTTTAGATTATTCTGTAGCTCTACTACAAATGCTGGATGGGTCCAGCCAGGCAGCTGGGTTCTTCTATGAGATTAAATGAATCTCATTAATTCAGATGTCTAAAAGTAGCAACCTTTAGTTGTCAGTGACCGGGATGGCTTTCTGGGGGGGCGGGCCAGGGGGCGGGTGTAGATCTCTACAGTCCATCTCCCAACTCTGGAGCTGTCCTTTTCTCCCTGTGTCTCTGAATCACTGTCTGAAAGATTGTACTTTTGTGTTTGTTTTGATCCAGTAAGGCATTATGAGGCTTCAAAGCAGAGGAGACCAAGATGCTTGGAGTCTCCACGACAGATCTGTGCACATTGACAGGAAACACTGGTGTAACCAAGAGATGTGCAGATAATGAATTAAACAGATCTGCTTTTGTATGGGCATTTGTTTGATCTTAGCTGTGTAAAGTGTTCAGGGAAGCTTCTAAGCACGTGCCAAAGTCAGTGAGAGCTAACTACCTTTATCAGAGCTTGTTAGAATCAGACTCTAAATGTACAGAAATTGGACACACTGCTTGTTTTTCAGAGGGACTGGTTATTGATCATCCAAACATTTATGGTGCAAAACCATCACAAAGGAACACCAGGTGAGTGTCCCCATCTCAACCAGCCTTCACCCCTTTCTGGCTGTTCCTGTGCAGGGAAAGCCATCGTTCCTTTAGTCATGACAGCCGGTGGAGCTGCATGCCACTGCCTCCACTTCCAGGCCAGATGGGAGCTGAGGATCTATTGGAATCATTCAAGCTCTTCCACCTGTCCCTAAGGCCATGGGGTAGAGCATGCACTGATGATCCAAGTCTCTTTGTCTCATCTATCTTACCTATTCACAAGTCACTATTTCCAAAAGTCCTGTCTGGACAATGCCTTAGCAGGTAATAATATCCAGTTATGCATCCTCCAGATGAAACAACCATCAGCCCAATGGAGGAGACCTCATCTGTGAGGGAATTGCAAGTTCATTTGCCTTTGTGGGGATAAAAGCCTCTCAGCAGCTTGTTGTGAGCTCCCACAAGAAGAGCTGAATCCTGCCACATGGGAGTGGGTAGTTCCTGTGCTGGTGGAAAGAGGAAGGGAGATTCAGGCAGACAAGAAATTCTAGAGGGGAGGATAGATGCAAGAAATTCCTAGGAATGTTACAGAAATCAACATCACCCCCTCTGCTCCTTCCAAACCAACCCACCTAAAAAATGCCATTTTGTGGGCTATTTTGGAAAGGAGTCCATGCCTGGGGAATTTTTGGCTGATGCTTATGGCTTTTAGAAGTTTCTGGGAGATCAGACGACTAGAAACAGGAACCAGATGGTACTTCTAGCTGCTGGAAAGAAAGGAAGAAAAAAAAAGGGGGGAAAAATCCATCCCTTGTTTAAAACGTGAAGAGCACTTGTTCACTTTTGGGGAGTTTCCCCTTTATCCTGGATTTCTTATTTTAAAGTAGTTCACCCCAGTTCCATGATAGTCTCATAGGACATTTATCTATTTTGTTGTTGTTGCTAGGAATTTTTCTTTCTTTTGCAATAAAAACCAGTTTATTCTTAGGAGAATTTAAGCCTTTGCCTTACTAGATAAAAAGAAAGTCAGTGGTTGGTTTTGTTCTTGCAGCAGCTTCAACATCCCTTGGCCATTTATTGAGTGAGTTTGTCTCTGTGGGACAGCAAAATACGAAAAAAGGCAGTGGTAGAAGAGAGTAGAGCAAAGTTAGAGACACCTCTGAGCTAGTAAAACTGAGCACATGTAGGTCCTATTTGAGGTAAATGACCATAAAAAGGAGAGTTGCGCCATACTGGAACCTGCAATAGACCCAAACGTTTACCTCGGGTGCATGGTGCAAGCAGTGATCCAAATTGTCAAGCATAGTGTTGGATCTGTGGTGTCTTGGCTATTGGGTTTTAGGGTTGTGGATCTGAAAAACAGGCCTGGTCCTGTCCTAGGTTCCATTTTATCAGACCTTGGCTCTGGAGCTGGTTCATTTCTGGAAAACATCCCAGAGCCTGAATAGGGGCCAAGGAGCATTTTCCAGCTCCTGGGTCCAACCTGGACTCTGCGTTGGGAATCGTGGTCCAGCCGCGATCTGATGCCATGCTTGGACTGGGCTCAGTTGTGCTTCATCCTTGCAGCCTTTTCTTTCCAGGCTGGCGAGCAGCAGGGGACCAGTGCAGAGGGGTCTGTTACATGGTACCTCTGCTCTGCTCGGGAGAGCCGTGAAATCTTATTCCCCAGCGGGTAGGAAGGAAGACAAGTAGACACCATCTTGTAGGTGAAGATAATAACTGGATATTACCATACTCGTAAGCTTTGCCACTGATCTTCTTTTAAGAGTTCTGCTTTTAAGGAATTCTTTTAGTGGTTAATTAGGGTATTTTTTTCCCCCTCCCATTTTTCCAGATATTTACTGCTTCCTGGAAAAAAAAGTACTCTTCCCAGGTTCCTGTCTTGTTTTATAGTCTTCCTTTTCTTGATAATCATTTCATATTATTTCTCATGCTCTCTGATCTGCAGCCATTCCCAAGATAGGGTCATCAGCACAAGGCATTGACCCTTGATAAACCTTCACCCGAGGTCTGTAAATCAGTATGAAAGGAAATCTGTCCCTGGCACTTAATAATGTATAAACTGTATTTCTAGGGAACTGATTGGAGCTCCATGAGACTATACTATGTGCTATGATATGTATTAATGGTGATACATAAAGTCAACTCTAGATTTTTTAAGACACAACGGTTGATCTTTTGTTCACATTTTCAAACGTGCGTGCATTTGAACACATGGCTTTGGTTCCAAGGTTCGTCACAGATGGGCCTAACTAAGCTAGCTGCTTGAACCCTCTATTATGGTGACCAATTGATTAGATTAGTTTAAATGAAAAAAATGCCCCAAAACGTAAGGCTTAGGGTTCAAGTGTCCAATTTGAGTTCTAACTTCTGTGGCTTTCTTTTTTCCTTTGGCTCAGGCTGGTCCAGCAGGATGTCCCGTATTAGAATGCTTGTCGGTTGTTGTTGTTCTTTGTGGTTCTAGTGAGATGTTTTTTCAGAAATGTCTGGAAGGAAAGAGCCATAGGGGACTTGGTTCACAGGGTTTGTACAAAAGCTTTTATTTTCCCTTTTTTCCCCCCTTCTTTTTGCTTCTCATTGATGTGATGTGCAAGTGTTCTCAGGAGTGACATGCTGAGATTTTTTAAAGCAAATTGTTTCTCACGTGACTCAGGTGACTGCTGCCACAGTCAAAGCAGTATCATCCTAGGAATTTTGTTTGAATTTAGCTTCCAGCTCAAACAAAAGTCATCTGAGTAGGCAAGCTTTTACTGGTTTCGCTTTGGCTTCCCACGTCGGTTTAATTTGGCCCATGTTTGCTCAAAATGTCTCCAGCTGTCTAGAAACTTGTTCCTAGCTTGCTGGAACATTCACAACCCTTTTGGCCAGTATGACCTTAGTTATAAAGTCTGGCTGTTGTTTATTTCAGATCATTTTACTAGCTCTATTATATTATAAGGCAGCTCACATAACTGAAAGAGGCAAATGCATTGGTTGCTGTCCTTGCATTTGCAGGTTATAATTTACTGCTGTCCACCATGCTCAGGCACGAGATCTGCCAGAGAACACCACCTCATTTTGTTCCATGGGAGTTTTTGCTAATATTTTCTTTTATATTATCATGCTTTTTGTTTCTCTGTTGGAAAGTTTCCATGTGTTTCACACTGAGGACCAAAGTGTCAGAAGATTAAAGGACTGTCTTTTTGCCCAACTAATGTGAATTGGATGCTGAACTGTGCACTACTCAGACAATTAAATGCCTTCTAAAGAAGTAAGTGGCGGGAAGAAGGCAGTGAAAATCCATCAGATTTGCATGACTAATTAGCTTATCCATTAGTTGTTATCCTTGTGTTTACTTGTTATGAGAATCTTCAAAGATTGCTCTATATTAGACATGTAGCTAATTTTTTGCTTACGGTATTTTTTTCCTACCAAGATACTACTGTGATGTGTGCTGTACCTTGACATATATAATTCTCTCTTAGTGTAGGTGTCCATCCTCTGGAGGATCTTGATCCTGCAGCCATCAGTAGGGGCCGGACTGAGTGCCCACACGGCCCAGACTCTGCATGACACATTTTCTGTTCCCCTGAAATTGGGTCTGATTTTCTGAACTTCTTGGCAACAAGAGCCCAGCCTCATTGCATGAGATGGAAGTGCCTCCGGATGTGAAGTCGTGGTTTTCAGTAGCGTACCTTGAGTTATTCAGCTCCTCCGTTCTTAGACAAGTGCTCCATTTGTAAGAATCATTAATGCACCATAGGGAGAAATCTCTGTGTGCCTTTATAATAAGTTTCTCAGTGTGCGGTATGGTTTCATAAGAGAAATTTGGCTTCTGCAGTTGTTGTTTTCAGATCTTCCTTACTCATAAAAGTTGAGAAAATATGTGTTGTCGTCTTTAAAAAAAAAAGGCAACTTTAGCTCCCCAAGTTTCTGTATGTCCTACAACTATTTAAACGTATTCATTCTTGGGGGAGGGGGGGAGAGGGCAGTGGTGGTAATGTTCATATGCACAAAGCAGGACACAGGAAGCATTTTACCTTTTTGATTTTGAAACACTGCGGCTTAAAAGTAAAATCTGGAGGTCGGTTGTTCTGGTTTGTGTTTTTTTATGTCCCTGTTATGTCGTTCTCTTACAAGGGTTAGTAGAACTGAGCATGTATCAACTGAACTGACCATGTCTCAATGTAATAAACCTGACTTTTGACAGATCTTCCCAAGGAGCTGGATTTCGTACTCTTCTCTGCCTGCATGACTCAACCAGGCAGGCAGGTATTATTTCCTGTCTTCTGACATTCACAAACCTCCACTAGATATATAAATTTTACATTTACCACAAAAAGTCATCAATTTTTTTTTTTTAAGTCTTTTAAGCCTGATGAAGCCTTTATCTCTTCAAGGAAATAAATAAAGTCTGCATTTGTGACCTAACTTGTCAGCTTTAAGAAAACTTATGTCTGAGCCTGATGTAACTATGGAAGCTGATTTTGCCAGCTCAGTGATATTTTTCCTTTGCCAAGAATCTGCAGGGGTGTGCTGGATGCATTTTGCCCGGAAGCAAGGTTCTTGATGTGTTTGGGACTTTCATCATCACTTACTTCAGACTGAACGAAAGGTGGGAACTGCTGTCCTCTCCAAGCACTTGTCCATCATTTCTGTAAGTTTGCTATAGAGCTATAGAAAATATTATTTCCATGTTGCTTGGAGCACGTTCAGAACATCTGTTGCCTGGACAGTGAAAGGAGTGGCATTATTTCCTTTGAATCGTGCCTGAATTTCTGTGGTGCTTTCTGTGCCTTTGGCCTCACAGGTTCCCCAAGCTGGGGTTTTGCAACGAGAAGGTTCCCGGAGCAGCTTGGGACAGCCCGCTCCATGGGGTGCATCCCCCCAAGGGAGACGGAGAAGAGAGGTGCTAAAGATGACAACAGGTCCAGCTCTGCTCAGCAAAAGCCTGAACAGCCCCGATTCAGCGGAGCCCACGGAGTGCCTGAACAGCCCCGAGAGGAGACGCGTCCCCATGACGCGCAGTTAAGTGCTTTGCTGAACAGGGGCCAACGTCCAGCGTGGAGCCACCCTGGTCCCGCCGACCCCGTGTTTGGCGCCGCACTGTGGAGTCGGCCCTCGGCTCTGCGCTGGAGGACGTTACGAAATCCTGGCCCTGACAGAGAGCAGATGCATTATTGGGAAGCCCTCGGGTCATGAGAGGGCTAATAGTCACATTCCTGGCTGGGATGGCGAAAGATTTACGCCGGGCGCTCACTCGCCTCGCCCTGCACCAGGCCGGCTCCCTACTTCACCGGCCCCCTCGGCTTTAATTGTTGTGTTAATGGCCCTTTTATTTGAAGCAGATCCCCCGGCTTACAGAGGAGAATGTCATTATGTCGTATTTTAGATGTATTTACATTCTCCTTGCCACAGGGATAACGTTCTAATTATTTTCTATAGCTGACAGCACCAGCGTCTCTGGTATTAGGGACCCCTTAGACCTGATTACATGGTCTGTTTTTCTTCAAATCACCCACAAATGACAGTGTGGAGCAGGTTTATTATCAATTGACGTACCTTTGCTTAACGCAACTTGCTCCCGAAACAAATGTCCTGAAAAGATAATACGTGTTTAGGGCATGTGTCTTCACTTGCGTGAAGGCAGATGGGCTTAGGAGGTCAAGCCAACGGTTGACCTCTCCTGACTCCTCAGACTTTGCCACACACCCCCGGCACTGGTGCACAGAGGCAGTGCGGTGCCGCATGCAAACCGTACACAAAGGCCATCAAAAAGCACTGCTGTAAGTTTTACAGCTGCTGTGTCAAATGGTGGAGAACGATGGCATGGGAAGGGGATGGAGGTGCAATGGGAAAGGAGGGAGCAGTGGAGGATGCTAGCTTAGTTTTGCAATGAGGTATAGAGAAGTACCAGAGTCTGGTCTAGATGGTGGGGTCATACCTGTGTGAGAAGATATTTTTAGGGGAGAAAAGGAGCCAGGGCTCCTCAATGGAGAGAGCTGTGCAACACGCAGTGGACTTCATGGACAGCATGGTGAGAGATGACTGGCAGCAGGTTGTGCGGGGATGGTGGACGGGGGTTGGGGACTGCATGGAGAAAAGGGTTGCAATAGAAGACGAGACAGGAGAAGCCTAACAGCTTGATGAGAGGAGGTGGGATGGGGACCATCGCTGGGCTGGAGACAAGAGCAGAGAGTGTGGTGTCAGAGCAAGGAGCGATGCCCAGGAGTTGGCTGGGGAGTTGCGGGAGCACACAGAAGTAGGGACAGCAATTGAGATAAGGAGAGTGAGAGACGCAGTTATTAGAACAGAATGATTTGATTTATCCTGAGTCATTTATTCACCAAATTTTCCCCCTGAGATTCTAAACAGACTGAAGTGGTTTCAAATGTTGTCATTATTTAGAACAATTCAACAAAATATTTGTTGCTTTGAAAAAAAGGGAGGGGTGAAGGACAGAGAAAAGAAAGAAAGGAAAAATAAAGCCTGGATGGTCTGGTTTGCCACATTTGAATTTTATTGCTGGATCGGGATGGGTCAAGAAAAATCACTCTTTCTATTCTCTGAGTGGGAGTTTCTCTTACAAAGCCACTTCTGATGTGAATGCTTACCCAAGCTCAGATGCAGTCTCCATGTGCATTCAAACATGAAATGACACAAAGCAAGTATTTGTGCTAGTGAAACCCTGTCAAGGAAATGTTTGTGCATGAGGACAACTCAACACGGAGACAATTTCATTACAAAATTCATGCGCAGCTTCATGGAGACTTTTCTCCTTGCAGCTCTAGAGATTACTTTATACTTGGAGCTGCTGGGCACACAAGACGTTTTAAAAGCAAATAGAAAGGCAAAGACACTGCCTCAAGGGAGTTACAATTTAAGTCAGACCAAAGCAGAATGAAAATGCTGACTGCATGGTATTAAAAACCAGAAGGTGGGCAGTGTTACTTGGAAAGCCAAGGATTCCACTAAGTTTAGTTTTTCTTGTATGCATGCATGGCTTCTGGAGCCATTTTTAGCCTTGGCTTAAAAGAAATGGGTCTCACTCCTTCTCCCAATGACATTGGAGCCTATCTGCATGGTTCAGTGAAAGGTGGCAGGAGGGTAGAAGTCTCAAAGGTACTGCGTTCCTGGTTTGTTTTGTGAAAATAAAAAGCCAGGTGGAGGAGAGGCAACCAAACCATTATTTCAACCAAAAGAAAAGCTTCTGCACATGCAGAAGCAGTATTACTAGTCTTCAAAAATATCTGAGAGAGAGGAAAAGAAGGATAGATGCTTTCTTGTAGTCATTGTGGCTGCAGCCGTTGGAGAAGTTTCCATCACAGCATGTACATGGGAGTTCTGCTTTTTAAGACACGGGATAATTCAATCATGGGAGCATGGAGTCCAGGAAAACAGGGTCCTTATTTCCACCTCTCTTGATGTTACCTCTTTGTTTATAATTTACTCATATGCTTTTGGGGGATGACAGTTTGGGAATGTTTCTTTTGGCTCAAAGAACCATGAATGAGCACAGCATCTCCTGCCTCTGCTAGAGAGCATTTTGGGGGTGGAGATGCTGATGGGACATCATCCTGTTAGCCACAGTGTAAACAGGAGCTAGAGACAGGACGATTTACAATTTTCTTACCACAGTTTTTGTGTTGAACTGAGTAGCTGCTACCCCTTTTGGTCGATTTGGTCAACCTGTTGGTCTCAGTATAGGATGAAGAATGACAAAGTGTGGGACTGGTTCTGTACCAATGTCAATTTGTGGAGTTTTGCTTGAGAATATTCAAGTACATGTGTCCTGTGCAGATTTGCTGCCCTGTGAATGTCTGAGCCGTAATGAGGTGAATGCTACTGGAAAGCAAAGGTTTAACTAGCTCTGCTGTTTCAGTACTTTCCTAAAGTGCATTTCAAATCATATACTTAGTTGTGAAATCAGTCATCGATGCTGTGTTTGATGGTTACAGAAATTGCGTGGTTTTCCTTATCTTTTTTCTGAGGAGTCCCTGATCAGATGACTTCATTTAGAGAACACAGCACAAAAGAATAAATTGCAGGTACTCTGGGAATTATTAAACTAGAACATTATGAATAACTTAAAAGAGGAAATATGTGCTAGAATTTAGTGTTGTGTTGGCTAATTGTCCTGTAGCAGAAAGGAAAAGAAAGACTAAATCGATTACTTCAATGTGTTTATTAAAAGTTTTTTGCTGATAACTTTTGAGTAGTTGTGCTTGGCAAACCAAAAGTTAGTGTGAAGAGCATACCAGAGGTTTGGGAGTTTGATTTGTTTTCTAAGATAAAAACTATTGGATCACAGCGCTGATTGCTAGAAAAGCAATGCAACATGCTTCTGTAGGGCTTTTCTCTAGGTGAGTCACAAACTAAACTGATACAGCGCTCTTCTGAAGAGGTCAATATGTAGTGCAACAAAAGATAAGAGGGGCTGCGGTTTTGCCAGGAGCACTGCAAGACTCTGGACACGCACACCAAGACATGCAGTAGCAAAACTCTAGAAAGGTTTAGGATCCATAAATCACTTCTGGTGGAGCCCAGGAGTAAGAGCACTGGCAGGAGCTGTGGTGTGGATGGACTCAGGGCACTACGCCTCCACCACATCACGAATCCCCTTCTGTGCTGTAGGCACCATCATCGTTATCTCCGCTCTAGTGGGGTCTTGGCCGGTGGAGACTCCCAAGTCACACTTCTGCATGGAGCTCACTTTATCTTCATCAGAAGGTTGGAGGGCTGAGTCAGCCCTGCTGGGATTTGCACCAGTGGTTCCAGGAAGTCTGGGTATTTCAAACCTTAGGCTTAGACCTCTAATCATCCCCTTATCTAAACTGCCTAACATCTGAGTCTGCAATATTGGGTTGGAAATCTCACACAAACATGCTTTCCCCAGCAGCATTTCTGTGTTTGTTTGCCAGTGGAGCCCAGGACTACAGAAGGGCACAGAAGATTTGGCTTTGAAACCAAAGGTTTAGTCAAAGAGTTGCATGAAGGCCTGATCCTTTCTTGATTGATGGCTTGCTTACTGCTTTCTGACAGCTGGAGAGATTCACCCTTTGGGGCAGAAACCCAGCGTTAACACGCAGAGAGGCCAGTGTTGACCCTCTTGGGCCATAAGTTTAGAGGAAACCAGTTTTGAAATTAATTTCTGCATCTACTGGGGATGGAAGGAAGGGGTTGATTGCTTTCTTGTAACTTATAAGCAAATAGTCTCATCCTAAAAGCCCTACTGCTCAATACTTGCAGAAATTGTTTAAATTATTCAGGGTGGTTTTTTCAGCCCAAGAATTCAAAGACAAATGGTGTGAAGTCCTACATCAGGCCAGCATCTCTGAGTCCCTCCCCAGGTAACTTTTTCAACCTCACTTGGCCACAAGGCCTAAAGAGCTCAGTGATATGAAATTCTTAGAAGTTTTGAGAGAATAGCTGGTTGAATGGGATGACAGACCAAATTAGCATCCCTGCTAGGAAGAGCTTGCAGTGTTAATTCACTCTCTATCACACAGCAGAGGATCCTAAGCAGAGGCTGGAATGAGTGGAGGCAAAGGGCTTTCTGATATCCCCCAGCTGTGGAAAAACCCTAGTCAAAACTTTCACTTTATCAACCATCTCATTGTGCAGTGACAACTTAAAGAACAAACAAACCTGCTTTATTTGTTTCTCGTCTCTCATAGCTGCTTGCTTATACGGTGTTTGCATTGAGAACTTATGTCCACATGGAAGTTGTTCTTTATCTTCACTTTAGTGCTGTCACTGAAGGAATGGAGTATCCCGTGGCTTGATACTGCGTTGAACGGGGTGATAGAACAGAATGGAAAGTTTCCAGTTTTGTCCTCTAGTCAATAAAGAGGGCTGGTGTAAATAATTTCTCACAAACCAGTGCTTTGATATGTTTGGCTTCTTTCAGAGTATCTGTGAGCACATGCATGATAAATTTCTCGTTTTAACTGATGTTAGCAAATCTCTGGAGAAACTGACTGCTGTTTGCTGCCGTCTATAGTAGTTAAGCCAGATTCCTCCGTTCTGATTTGTCAGATAGGGTGACTGATGATGTTTGTAAATGTAAATTTTAGGTCTCCTCAAATTCTAGTGTGTAAAGCTTCAAAATAGCCATTTTCTATAAACATTGTTGCTTGAAAAAGTCCTGCCACTTGAATATCTGGTGAAGATGAATGCACATTGCATGCAGAGTTGGCAAAGAGGCACCCATCTATAAACATACAGTTACTATTCATGGAGATTTCTTTTATCCTCTTTCCAGTTGTACAAACACACCACCACCACCACCCCCGGCAATAATGCATTGTAAATTACCTTCCTTTTAAAAGCGCTCTCCCCTTAGTGCTTTTCATTCAGGAGATGGGAGACAGCCCTGGGCTTGTTGACTTCAGATCAAATACAAGCTGCAGACTCTGGGTATTCACCTGAATTATATGAACCTCTGTGCCATAGCTATTTACTTGTTGTGATACATTTCCTTTTCTTGATTAACTAAGCTCTGAAAAGACACATCTGTTTCAGCATTGCCCCCTCAAGGCAGTCCTTCAGCCCTCTGTTTTGTAGCACCTTTTTCTCTCAACTTTTCCTCGCCTTACCCTCTGTGGTCTGCTGCTTTTTTTGTCTTGTGTTCATGATTTGTGTTAGACTCCTGGGGCAGGAACACCACTGTGTCGCGGTGGTTGCCTGTGAAAAGCCATCTATGGTGCAATGGATATGAGAACTGTTTAGGGACGTGCAAGTGCTGCAGCCCATTTTGTGGCTGAAGCCCCAAAGGTTGAGCTGGTGGCTGTTTCTATTTGGTTAAACAGTGCCTATCTGTAGCCTCCTGCAATGCTCCAAGTTCTGGGTACCCTCAGTTTCTTACTAAGTTTACTGGTGTTCAGCATCTTCAGCACCAGGCAGGTCTGGTCCCCAACAGCGTACTAAGGTACTAGCACCGTTCAGCATTTTAAATGTATGCACTAAGCGTTACTTTTAACAGAAACTGAACAGGACCATGATTTGCAGTTAAAATAAATACAAGATAATTTATTAGAATACACTGTTGGAGTCACAGCCTTCACAGGGTATTTCTCACTGTTACACTATCCAAGTACTGGAGGAGTTTATCGCATGGTTTATTATGTGGCCTCCAAAAATCCTCTATAAATCGCTGTTGATTTGCACCTAGGAATCGTTTTAGGGAGAAAGGAGAGCCGGAGCCCTAGGCTGATTCTTTGATGGTGGGGACCCTTCGGAACATTGGTGTTTCCCCAGCAGCCTGGGCCAGAGCTGGCATCGCCGTGCAGCAGGGCTGCCCCAGCCCTCTCCACGGCCCATGCCCTGCGGTCCTCTCCACAGCAAAGGCAGCGAGGAGGTTCGCCCAGCGGTGATGGTGGCTGTTGCTGTATTCTGCTCTCAGGCCTCTCTTGCCCTTTGAAGATTCCACATTGTTTGGGCTATTAACATACTTTCGGGTTGGATGTTTATCTTTTTTGAAACTTTTACAGCAGGCGCATTGTTAAAGAAAACCTGGAGACGCTCTATGCAAGAAAGCACCACTGGAGCACTTTGGTGAGTGTAACACAACTCTGAGCAGCTCTTGCCTTTATTTGATCAGCTTCTAATACCTAACAGTTCTGTGAGTAAACATTTATAGATCAAATCAAAAGCTCGCAAAAGGAAGCACTCTCGATAGATTAGAAGCTAAACTGATCTAAATTAGAACAGATGCAGAGATAACCTTGCCTGGCTAAAAAGCATATACTATCGGTTGCATGCAGATAATTAAATGAATGAGCCCTTTTCTATTGAACAACTGATGTGCAATTGATAAACTTAATTAATAATTAACTTTTTAATTAAATATCAATTTAAAACAAGTGTGGTAATATGCCACTCGCATTTAATTTTGCTGCCTTTTCTTCATTAAAGAACTGTTGTTAGGGTTACAGGTATCTGTTTAAGATGCCTCTGTGCACTGCACAGGGAATAAATGTGTCCACTGGGCACTTGCCCATGAAGAGATGGTGATAAACAGCAGCAACCAGAGACAAAGCCAGCGCGCAACTTCAGAGAGTCAGAAAGAACCGCAGATAAATGGCACATCCCTGGCTGCAGCTTTCTTAGCAGCAGAAGGTCTACCTGGGTTTATGCCCTTGTTCACTATTAGAAGAGGTGGCAATGGGCATAGAAGAGCTGAGCCCTCCTCGTAACAACTCTTTGGGAAGAAGGTCCTTCCCAGCTTAATGAATGAAGTGGCTGGATGATGCCAAGACTGAACATCTAAACCCCAGCCTGTGCTGAGGGGAGAGAGATCCATCAGTTATTGCCTTGCTTCAGCAAAACAATCTTGAATAAGTGAGGGAAAGCTGCGCTCTTTTTGCATGTGTCTTCTCACATGATGCCTTAGTGCAATTCCTATTAGTGCTAATGGGGTAATTGGTTCCCCTCAATGTGAACTCCCTATAATGCTTCCAGGTAACTTGATTTGAGAGTGTAAATCCCATTAGCCCGAATGGCGATCTTTTCTGACTCTAATTTACCCATTTGATCCTGCAAGCACTAACAGCCGATCTCGTCTCCCTTTGAAAGCGATAAATGGGCATCTGACTTCCGCTAAATGGTGTTTGCAAACGTGCATGACGGGTATCACACCTCCGGGTTGGTGCCCCTCTCTGTGCCCCTCCCCCACCGTGAGTCTGCCCTTGTAAACTTCTGTCTGTGCACAAGGGATATTGCTGTAGGGCTGCCAGTGAACGCCTGCTTTTCGTCTGGCTCCCTGGGGCAGCCCCAGCTCTCAGCCACATGTGGCAGCTGCGTGGCTGTGTCCATGCAGCATGGGACGGCAGCGGCTACGTGGGGCTCCCAAGTGATTTGGACGCTTTCGGGGGGGGGTGTGTGATCAGATGCTCTGGTGCTGGATTCATAGCAGCTACTTGGTCCGCCAGCTGCCACTCTTGTTGGATACTGGACATTTGGAGATTACGCATAAACACACTGCATCAAATGAGAATAATAAGGGAGCCAATGGCTTCTTTGCTGCAGACTTTCCCATCTACCGTCCACTGAGTTCATGCCTCGTTCTAACTGTGCTCCTTTATTTTTCCCCTCTGTTTAAAAAATTAGCTAGAGAGCTCAGCTGTGATTTATGTACTTAAATACAACAAAAGAGACTTGAAGAAAACAACTCCTGTGCAGCCTTGGTGTTTGGGATGGTTCCTTCCACCTACCTAGTAAGCACTTACAAGGAGCAAAGAAATATGCAGAAGGCAGGAAACTGGGTTTTCAAACTGGGAAAAAAAGGTGAAAGGCTGCAAGAAACATTTCCACCAACCCTGTGCCCGCTAGCAACAAGGAGAAATATTTGAGCACCTCGCTGAGGATGTAAGAAAATCTTTCCGCTGCAGTGGAGGATCTGAGTGAAGATTAAGCGTTGCCCTTTTTTTAATTTATTTGTTAATGTCTTGATTTGTTTCCAACTGAAGTAAGTAGGGTAGAGGATAAGCCAATGGGCTCTTGACTGTCCTTCTGCAATGTGGGGCTTGAAGCCAATTGGAAATGACTCTTCAGAAGGTACCATCATGGACACGGCAGCAGACACCTATCCGGTCAGAATACACCGCCGATGAAAGCATGATTTCTTTTCCTGCTCTGCCACATAAGAGGATATTCTCGCTTCTCCACATGTGAAGGGAAGATGGGTCCCTCCCGTGGGGAATGTTACTGCTGGCCACCACTTCCTTTCTGAAAGCCCTATTTGAAAAGGAGGAAATAGTTGGTGGAGGAAGTTCCTGAAAAGGAATCTTTCAAATCCTTATTTTTGTCAGGTTTTTTTCAGGGGACACCCAATATGATGGAAATAATTGGTGTGGCTGCCTCCAGTGACAGAAAAATTGCAGAAAACTGCAAAGGGTGTGACAGCAAGAAAACCAGCTTATTCTCCATTTATTGTACAATATTTATCATCAACCCGTTTTGTATATTTTGCTTTCTTTTGTGTAATCTTATCATCACTGGGGTTGAAAACGATGTAATTTTTGCTCCTTTGAGTAGTTGCCAAAAAAGCACTTACGTCGGAGTATTAGTGTATCATTTGGCTAGCACATCACATAATGGTTTTTTTACAGCAAGTATTTAACCGTGTTTTCATCCTGTGGGAAAGAATGATGGGTCTGTTTTGTAAAAATAAGACCTTGTGGCAATGTGGACATGCAAGAGATAGAAACATAATGCAACAAATTAGTTTCAACACACAGAAATGAAGTAGTCCAGGCTCCATATACATTCAGCAGTGCTGGTTTCTCTCTCTCTCTCTTTTGTCTGTCCTTTTTTCTCTTGTTCTGAAATGTACTGTTGGATTTTATGGGAAAACTTTGCAGACAGAAACAATTAGAATTCAATGAGCTGCCCACTTGGTTTGGGCACGCAAGAAGAGGTTATACTTGTCTACGTACATACCTTTGTGTATATGTATGCACACATATAGGTAAAAATAGTATTTATGAGCACATGTGTGAGAAAGAGACAGTAGTTGTGGGTACTGAGCAGATACGATCAAATTCATCCATTTTGTGTGACTTGATGCAAGTTCATGGTGTTACAGCAAAAACCAAATTAGCTTTATTATAGGCTGAAAAAATACTTTGGTTTTTAGCAACAGAAATAGTATTGTCGAAGCAGGACAAATCTGGTCATTCTAATTTCATCACAGAAAATGAAGACCTGGAGCAAAAAATAATTTGTCTTTAGGTGCCTCAGAAATAATCAAGCAATTAATCATTACAATTTGAGGTGATCACATCAAATCTCTTCCAAACAGTGGCTAAGTGAATCACTACTATAACCTGAAGCCCACCATTAACTTGAAAACCATTCATGCTGCAATCCACAGATTTTCAATCTGTGTGTTTTAAAACCCGTCTCCAATAACGGTCACTCTCACCTCTGCCAGAAAAAAAGTTAGTGTTGCTGTTTTGAAGTTCTTCCATTTCTAAACTTTATTCTTTTTATTTAACTGTCCCAGTGAGTTCTGACTGAGATTTCTTTTTCTTTGTATGCAAAAATTCACCAGGATATCTCTCAGCTTTTGCCAAGTAACTGTATAATCTGTTTGATGTCCACCTTCCTTCTTTCCAGCAACCACTTACCCGTTTGTGCAGTTACATGCACATTTGTGTTTTGTCATGTCTGAATTCAGACCCAGAGTCTGGAGAGGCCAAGTACGTGCCTAACTTTACTTATGTGAGAAGGACTGGAGTTGAGCATATGGCTACATAGTTCCTTTGTAAAATAAAAAATGCCATTCAGCAAATTTATTATGGCTTTATATTGAGTTATCATCAGTAGCTGCACTGAAATACAACTCAAAAAAAGACTCCATAGCAGAGACTTCATGATGGAATAGGCTTTTTGCGTGTGTTGTGTTTGCTTGCTAATTTACAGCATTCTGTAACTTCCAAACAAAATCTACGAATTGTTCTCTGAAAGCCTTTCATCCAGAAAGGTACTGGGAAACCACACTGTTCGCTGGCTTTGGCATGAGTCAGGGTGCTCAGAACCTGCCCTTTGGGTGCCCAGGTCTTTCCTTTGAATCAAGGGGTTTTATCATAACATAAAAACATGCTTAGGGAGGGTTTCTCCAGACTGCATTTGTATTTCAGGACTACTCTGCTTTGAAGAACTGGAAAGCCCCTGTTGCACCACCATAAATGAGTCATTAGAAGAATGAGATGGGAGATGAAGACTATCCTACGTGTCTGCAGTCTCACTAAGGATGCGTGAACTGTGGCTTGCAAGATGTGCCTAGTGTTTTCCTGACCAGTCTCGATCTAGGTGCGAGCAGAGCTTCACCTTTCCTGGGCTATAAGAAGAGTGATTAAAAGCAAACAAGGGAAGGTGAGTCAACGGTGACTAAAGACCATGCATAAATTCCTAACAAATGGCTGGCAGGGGAAATAAATAGCAGAAACATGAAGTAGCTTGATTTTACTTTGAGCAACACTTTATCTTTGTGGAGACGTCACCACTGTGTTATATCCTTTCCTCTCCAAATATGACCATGGAGGAGCAAGATCTTCCCATAATGGGACAGCACGAGCCATTGGGACATTTTTCACGGCTGCCTTGGGAGTGCCATCAGCCATAACAGAGCGAAGACTCAGGGCAGGAGGTGTAACGCAGAGAGAAGAGCTAATAAATGACCTTCACAATGGCACGATGAAGTCAAGCCCACCAAAAAATGATAGGCGAGGTAAGAGTTTGTTCAGGAGCTGTGTCTTGCCTGAAGGGTATAACCAGGCAGTCAGGTAGATAGGAGTAAACTTGCAACACTGGATTTTTTTGGAGGGCTTGTGCTATCCTTGATAAAAATCTCGTTGGTATTTGGGACAGAATGGCTCTGCTGGACACCTAGCCTGGCTCCTCCTGTGCTCTTCCATTACAGGTCTGCCAAAATCCTGGTCTTTAGTTATTCTTGCTCCAAATAAAATGCTCTGGCCTGAGTAAGTTTCCTAAACCTTTAGGCATCTCTTTGCAATGTCCATGCCTAAGTGAGACTGCTCCTAGTGGGGTGAACTCCTTCGGGGTCCCCATCCCATGCTGTGTGAGCCCACCATAAGCTGCTGTTAAGCCCCATTCCCCACTGACCCCCATCCATGCGAGCACCCTTGTCTGCCGCTGGGCCGGACCCTGCACAAACCCCAAATGTGTGCAGCCCAAACACAGCAGTGACCGTCACTGCAGGGCTGTGCGCACCTCCAGCCTTCCTTGCAAAACTCTCCAGAACATATGTATAAATAAATATAAACAAAACTTAAGCTTCTAGAAGAAGATCTGTTTTGATAGATAGACAGCCCACCACCCCCCATGAATTCACACTGATTTTTAGGAAATATGCTGTTTTGCAGGGTCTTGCAAGATGGCAGGAGCCGAAGGACTGTGTGGAGCCTTGTGTTGCAGTCAGAGTTCAATAAGGTGAGTTCCCTCGAGAGGGAAAGATTGGTTCTCTTGTTTAATGCCGTCTCTTGTTTAAACTTAGGGATTTGAATGGCCCATTTCTCTTTTCTTTTTTTTCTAAATATGTTTATCTTCATGTCTGAAATATTTTGTGAACTTTGCTTTTCTATCCTTGTAAAGACTACCTTTTAGCTAAGTTCTTGTTTCTTGTGTTTTCCATCTATAATTGCAGAGATGTGAGAGAAAGAATGTACATTTTCATAAAGCAGTCATCTGACGTGAAGTTATGGTAAACGTATTTGCTCTGCCTATTCCCACTTTATACTGTGTTTCCATTAATACTCTGGCATACGCATTCATATAAATATAGCCGGCAACACATAAAATAGGCTAATGGTAGAGAATGTTGAGGGGTGGGGGACAGTTTTAAACTTTTTAATATGTTTTTTTAAACTTTTTGACCACATAAGTGGGTATAAACAAGCAAGTGACAGGTATGTTCACTCATAGCCAGATGAAGGATATTTAAATTTCAGTTTTCATATGACAAATCCTGCAATGAATTATGCAAGTGACGAAAATTGGTTGCAGAAAATTAAAAAAACATATCCAAAACCGCTGCAGACTCTTTACTCACTGTTTGCAGGGAGAAAGCAAAATCCATTAAATAAATAATTCGATCTAAATTATTTGTCCAGTTGCTGAAGGAGCTAACAGGGTTTCTGGACTTGTGTACCAGTTTGGTTACAGCTATAGTGATGAGGAACGCAATGCAGAAAAGCTGGTGTTTTTTTAGAAAGAAACACAAGCAATTCCCAAGATGCTATATTCTTTTCTTGAGATTTCTGGACCAGTAGTGCCAAACATTGGGGCCGATGCACTCGGCAGACAGCAAACGAGGCTGGTCAACACCATGGGGCACAACGTGCTGCAGCACAGCATTGGGGCAGCACACACCCTGTGCAAGGGTGCCAGGAGAGATTCTTGTGGTCCCCTTTGCTGCAATATGCAAACCGCTCTGAGCTTTTTCGACCATGAGAGGGGAAAGGGATGGTGGAAAGTGCCGTGAAGGTTGTAGGCACTGCCCCTTTGGGGATGGCTGTGGGGCTGCTGGCGCCACTGGTGCTCTGCAAGCTGCAGCCTCACCACCTGTGTCAGTGAAATAAGGCTTTTCCAGTCTAAAAATAAGCAGCTGGTGTCTGGAGTCTGCTCGTGGGAGCGTGTGTCTGATATGTAATTTGAACTTGATTGCAAGGGCCTCGTAACCTCTCCTGGAGCCAGTGCTGCCATCCTGGATCTAGCTCCCCTCTTCCCCAGGTGACCAGGCTGTTTGTAAAGCTGGGCTCCAGCGTGTCCCAGACTTGGTCCAGGTACACCTCAGCCTCCCACCCTGCACCTGGGGAGTTATCGGGGAGAAATTACTCAAGGTGCATTATCCTGTTTTAACTCCTCTCCCGCTGCTTTATATCAAGCTACTGAAACCCATTTGTCTGGCCACCGCTGAAACTTAACACTGATGAGGAAGAGCAAGGGAACGGAGAGACCTGTTGTTTCCAAGCGTGAATCTTAACTGCAAAAGATGGAAGCTGCTGGTGTCTTGGGATACTGCTGTTATGAATGGCGCCAACTTGGAAATTCATTTCTCAATCTTCTGTTCCTTGCTTGGAAACATTTGGGTCTGCAATGCTTGACCAGAAAATCACAAGGAGAAATTTTTCCTTGTGCATTACTTATGTGTGCTGGACGGGACCTTTCCTCTTCCAGACTTTTGGTGCAGTCATTTAGTCAGAAGAAAAGTGGTACTAAAAGGGAGATGGGCCAGTGAGTTTTGGTGTTGATACCATCACAAAAATGCTAATGCATAAGCCAGACTGTAATCCTGCTCATGGGACTGGCTGAGGAGGGTTTCCGTGCAGCTTGGATAAACTTTGTCCATCTTGGTCCTATTTTATAACATGGAAATCAGAGTGGTTTTGGAATATGTAGTTGGAAAACCAGGTGCAGCACTGATCCAATTTCTATTTTATCCAAATAACCAGATCCGAGAGAGAGAGGGTCTAACGGAAACAGGTTTGGCAGGAATTAAAAGAGGCCCAGTCAAATTTCTCCAGTACCAACAAACTCCCCTGGCCTTCCATATAGTTCAGAACCATCTCTCCAACTCAGGGACCCCCTTGGCTATGGGTTTTCTGTGTCACAAAGGCTGGCTCTGACAAACATTTTTAGAATCACCATCTGTCAGCTTTTCCTTCAGGGATCCCCATTTACAATAGCTTGTATCCAGGCCATGTGCAAATCCCACTGGGCTGAAACTTGGCCCTGTGCAACATTGGCCTGGATGCAATTAACAAACACAAAATTTATTCAGTTGAGTTTGGCCAAAAATATAAGATTCTTTTGTTTGCAGATGCTGAAGTTTAGATGCCTTTCCAAACTTATCAAGGACAAGGGAACCACTTTGGAGAAAATAACAGCCAACCCCAAAGTCATCCTAGAATTCAAATTGAACTAGAAACCTACGCACTAAGTAGTTTGTGAAGCTTAGAAATGGAGTCCATTTTTTCTGACTACTTGAATTTTCACTGCTGTCTCTGAACTTCATTGTTCTAGCTGGGCTCTAGACAGAAACACTGAAGCATCAGAAGAAAACCAGTGTTTGCGGCATCCAGGGGGGCCCAGCAGGAAGTATCAGAAAACTCCCGGGAATTTTTCAGTTCCAGGAGATCTGGAGAAATCTCTGACACAAGTCTCAGCGTTTGGAGGTTAGGACTGTCATGGGAGCATGTCTAAATTGTTTTGATCTGGAGATCTGGCTGGAAATCTTGTAAGATCGGGATCTGTCTCTCTTGATTGTCCATCCAGGCTCTCCATTTTTTTAGGTCTTATCTGGCAGACTCAAGCATGATAAACCTCATGGTGCCTGATGTATCTGTCTCAGAAAGATGAAGGGCTGAATCAGTCCTGCACTCGCATCTTTGTTTCCCAGTTCCCACAAAAGTGCCAGACCACTTAATTTATTCCCATCCTCCATGCAGGTATGATGATTATAAAACTGAATTCATATCTAGGATGCGTGCTTTCTTCAAGCACTTTTAACCCCTATCTACTCCACTGACACCTGCTCCAGCAAAGCTGTAATACTTCTTCCCGAGCTGCGGGGTGGGATGAGGAGCTGAAGGAGAGATCCTCTGCACTTACATAGCAGCAAGCAGGCCTGGGACAAACAGGTAATGCAGTGCAAGAAGGATCGGCGTGGCATTAAATACTTGCAGATAAGCATCCCCTAGACTGCACTGCTCTCGGAGAGGTAACGCTGGAGCATTTCATAAAGATGTATTTTATTAGTTAAAGGGAAGCTGCCCAGCCATCACCAATGAAGCAAACGCCCAGAGGTGCTGGTGATGTTTGGCCACCCCTTCTCTGTACCTCCCAAACCTCCCTGCCGTTAGAAGAGGGGGAGCAGATCGGGTGCGATAAACCCACCCCGCACCCTCCGCAGCAGCTGGGCCCGTTGCTGCCGGAGTAGTTAGTATGCTGGGGCTGTGCAGTTCCTCTGCCATCTTCATTCACCTTAGAAATGTGGAGTTTGAATGGTTTATCTCTATTAATCACCAGCTCAAAAAGCTTTGTGCACCAAGGGCCGCAGATAATTAACTTCACTATACTGCTTGTCTTATCAGTATCAACCTCTTGTCCTCCTGTGAAATAGTTAAAACCATCAGCCCCTTTTTACTTTTCCATTTAACTCTAATGCTTTAACACTGATGTTCTAAATGGCCCTGCGATTCATACTTATTAGACAAACCTTTCTTTCTGCATCTCTTATATTTTTTGATAATTGGCCATGTACATTTCTAAGGGGCTCAACAGCTTTTCATGCCACTATACTAATAATTAAAGGTTTCTCACAGCCTTTCAGATTTCTCTTTACCTTCTTTTCTTTGATAAGTATAATTTGCTGTTTAATTGTGGAGGAGGGGAAGAAAAGTAGTAGTAGCAAGAGTCTGACTGCATCGCAAAAGGTTTTGTTTAACAAAATTCCCTAATTTTAAACAAATCTTCATTGTTTCTGTATTTTTGTTCTTTCTCTTGCTGGAACTCTCCTCCTTCCTTCGCTGTAAAATGTTATAACAGTCCAACGAAAGGAAAGGGGGAGGGCAGGACGGGGAAGTGAGACGTAGGGGAGGCAGGATGGTGATGGGGGCTCCGTTCTTCACAATGCTTCTTGGTTTAGCCCTTTGCTTTGCTAACGCCCCCATCCCCACCACTCATTTTTCTCCTGGGATTTGATCTGGGACTAAGCCACTGCTCCGCTGGGGACAGTGGCCCAACATTGCACTGCGTGGCTATGCCAAGGTGGGGACAGTGGATCCGAGGGAGGCTTCTTGGGCATCCAACATGCCGAGAAGCACTCTCTGCTCACTGTAAGCAACCCCTGGGCACTGGGGCTGAGTGCCGCAGGCTGGCCAGGGATGTCCCATGAGTGTCAGCCCTTTGTGCGTTCGTGTTGTGCATGCTAGGAACCCCTTTCCCAGCGCAGCTCCCCGCAGAAACCCTCCCCAACGGGCTCCGACACCAACAGTCAGTGCTGTTACCCCAGCTCCCTTTGGGGTCCTCTTGGCTCTCCCGTTGGGTGCTGTGGCCATTGCCTTGTGGTGCTGCCAACGGGGCACCCCTCGCATGGTGCTGTTGGAGTTCCAGTCTTTCATGTCCATGCACCAGGCTGTTTTTAAGAGGCCTTTCCTCCTGGAGCTTTTCTTAGTCCATCCCTCTGCCACCTAACCCCAGGTCCTACCCTCTGTGCTAGCAGGATGTAAATGTGGGTGTTTGTGCACCTGATGCTTATGCTATCCAGAAGCATTTCTCTATTTTATGCAGTTTTAGTCTCTGCCTGTCTCTCCCACAAGCCCTCTGTGCAGTCCCCATTCTAGAGAGCTTTCCCTTCCTCTCCCACTCGCATTACTTGAATTTTCCCTTTTTTCTTTCCTTTTTTTTTTCCCTAGGTTCTCCAGTTCCAACATCAATGTTTTCTCTCTCCTGTCTTTAGGTCTGTTCACTCTCAGCTCATTCCTTCCATCCTCCCTGTGCAGGGACCTGTCAGGGGGTGACATAGCTGGGGGCTATCCTTGGCCAAAGTGATAGAGACATCCCGTATGGAGAACAGCCCAAAGGGCTCTCTGGGGCCACCATTCTGCATCTGCAGAGGATGAAGAGGCATTTAGACAACCTGCTGCACCCTCTCTCAGCTCCGACCATGACCGAGTTCCACTGTGTGGACAGAGGGAGGATGCTGGGTCTGGAGGAGCCCCATTACTGCCGTGGCCATGTCTGCTTCCCTAGATGTTGCCTGGCTCAGGAGAGGTGTTCTGGGGGGTCTTGGAGGTAGGGGTATGGAGGGAGGATGGGATCCGGAGTACAGAAACTCTGCTGCTCTAACAGCCCATCTGGCTCCATTCACACAGATGAGGCCATTTGAGCTCAGAGGACCCAATGCCTTTGGTCTTCACTAATGCTACTTTGAAAAACATTACTCAGTAGCTCCCATTATGATTTTTAAATTAATTCACTCCAACTGCCTGTGTCTTTCCATGTACATAGATTGAACTGGTATTAATGCCTTTGTGGGACATATGCTATAGTTTACACTTCTGAACCCCATCTCCTGGAGTCATGTGATGGGAGGATCTTTAGCTTTCCTTCAAAACAAAATGTTGATGCAATTGAGCAGAGAATGATGGAAGCGTGACTACAGTGCTCTGAAATGATTATACAGAGAAAAATATCCAACATTGTGTTTTGAGATTTGTGATTTTTGCAGCACCTCTTGTTGTGGAGAGGAGGTGGGAGCAAAGGGAAGAGAGGAGAGCTGAGCCAAGGTTTTTGACTGTTGGATATGGGCAACATGGTGTTGCGCTCTTCTAGTCAATGTCAGCAACCGTTTCTTACCAGTGCTAGTATTGAATTGCAAAACAAGTTCATGCAGAAGCCATTCAGTTATTTTTTGAGTGACAAATTCACACAACCTGTGATTTTTTCTGGGATTATTCACCAACGAAGGAGGAGGAAGAAAAAGGCTGATGGTGTCTCTGTTGTGAATAATTCATCCCATCCTACTAGTGTTGGTGCTAGGTGACCGCTTCGCTTAGTTCCCACTAGTGTTGGGGAGGAGTGCGGGATGCCTCCCATACCTCTGTTAACTGCTGGGGGTTAATAGGGGCACTCAACACACACAAGCACAATCTAAGCAGGGTCAGGGGGCAGCCAGCACATTGTGACCTAAAATTTGACAGCTTTTACTCATTCCATGTTAGGTGACCCCATTTCTCTTTGGCCAACTGCTTTGCCCAGTACCCGTGCCTGGGGTGCACGGTGCCGTACGAGCCTGGCCAGTCCCCTCAGAGCACCGAAGACAACAATGACCCCCTGCACAGATGCACTCTCTGCCCTTATATTCCATATCCCAAAATGCTACCCAGTATCACAAGGGGAAATGAAATGCGACAGAGGCTGTTGAATTACTGGCCCCTGCCCCTCTGCCATCTCAAACAGGACAGCTTGAAGAAGCTCAAATCCAGATAATTTGTATTTTAACCCACCAGGTCCTGGTGCCATGTTGCAGCATGACAAATCCTTCCAGCTCACTCACACCTGGCGGCGTCCGGGCTGCTGGAACACCAGCGACCTGACCCCAGTCACCCCCACATGTCACCGTCCATCCCATCCAGGGATTTATTTTCAGTAACTGCCACGCAAATAGCAGTGAGATCTCTTCTTGAGCTCCAACAAACATCCTGCAAGTTCTCACTGATGCTTCAGTTTTCTCCCCTTCCTCCGAGACAAGGCTTTGAGGGCAATTCTCTTATCTCTGCTTGTTTTGTTTTGGTATCTTATGCAGCAGAGTGTCTCGAGATGTCTCTCCTCTTTCCTCCTTTCCAGTTGTCTGTCTCCCTCCATCACTTTGTCACCCTCAGCTGCTTCTTAGTCTCTCTGATTTCCTCCTCCTTCTCCCTAGTTGGTCCATTCGTCATTATTCCTCAGTAGTCCATGCTCCTTTCTCTCCCACTTTTCTCTCTCTTGTTTCTCCCTCGTTTCTCTCTTTAGTTTTTCCCCCCTAGTGTCGGAACTTCTTTCTTTGATTTCCTCCCCCTCCACCTCCCACCCTTTATAGTGCTGTTATCTGTGATTTTGGCAAAGAGCACATTTATTGGGGAGGAATATCCCCATGGCAACGCAGCAGATGGTGACTTTTGATTAGCTTGGCTTTTTTTTTTTCCCCCCGACTGCCAAATCACAATCCGTCTTTGAAATTAAATCAGGCTGTGATAGCATCAGTTGTTCTGGAGAGGGGACGAGAGAGAAACAAGGCTGAAGTATTACAGCGGGAGCCAGGATGTAATGCAAATTCGTGTTTTTTAACCCCAGCAATAAAAACCCCTGTTCATTCCGGGAGCAGGAGGAACCACAAGAGAAGCAATAATAAAACAAAAAAATAAGAATAAAATAAATGTTATCACCCTACATGGGCTCCTTACTCTGACCATGCTGGAGTGTGTCTCTGTAACACCGATGTCACTCCTTGCCAAGCCACCTGGTGCTGCTGGGCCTCATTTTGCGGCTGTTTAAACACCATTGAGGGTTTTCTTCGTGTCATGGGTGGTGGGAAGAGGCCAGGTTCTTCGCTGAGTAATTCAAGCAACTGTTTATTTACAGGGGTGCAGTGTCCAAAGTGGAAAAGAAAGCATTAGCAAGCAGCAGGAGGAAGGAAGGAAAGTAGCTCCTGGAAGGCATTGGAGGGAGGTGAGAGGAGTTCAGGGGTAAAGTAAGGAAGCGGAGGAGCTGGAAAGGGTGGATGGCATCACTGAGCCAAGATGCCGAGTGATCAAGGGCATGGGAAAGTGAGGAGCTGTCTGTAATGGCACCAGGGAGGTCTGAGCCTGGGGAAGGCAGAGCGCAAAGTTCTGCCAGTCACGAAAAGAGAGTTACAGGGCATAGCCCCATGGAAGATGGGAAAGCAGATACTGAAACCAAACAGTAGAGAACTTTCTTGAACGCTTCAGAAGTGGGTGGTATTCAAGTCCCATGAGCTCCTTTGCCTGGTGCTTTTTGGAGTGTGACCAAAGGTGAATGCAATCGAGTGCTGCTCATAGCCAAAGATAAAGGAGGGCTTGAAAATGAAAGCAGCACAGAGGAGATGACTAATGACCCAGCAATTTCATGGGAACTGATGCGTTGTCTCATGCTTCAAGTCTGCTGAACTGCTATCTCCAATTACTAACGTTCCCCATACAGGAGTTTAGGAAGCGGTTGCCTGGCTTCAGCGCTGGCTTGTTTGGATGCAGTGATTTTAGCAGTTATGGCTAAAGGTAAATAAAGGATCACATTCAGTCTTGGTGAGGTTCAGCTGAGATGGTGGAGTTTCATCAGAGACGAAGTGCCTCGAGGCTTAATACCCCTTTCCTACCTGGGGTTGTAGCATGCATATTTTCTGGCACTATGGAGAGCAAACACACATGAGAACTTGGTATGCTTCATAAGAGCTTTGAGATAATACTCAAACTCTGTCACTAGGCTCTCTTTTGCCTTTGCAAAGAGACTCTAACTTTCCGTAACATAGCCTGCAAAAGGTGCTTCTCCTAGAGGAGCTCTGATCTTAATGTAGGATTCAAAGCTGCACCCTTCTGCAAAATCTTTAAATATGTGGGATTGCCCTGTCCCTTACATTAAGAGAAATAATAGAGAAGCTCCCACTACGATTTCTGAAAAGCAGTCCGTATACTCTTTCTCCCTGGGAACTACGGGCCACCACCACATGTCTCCCACTACTTTTTTAGTGTAACCAGTGCTTTTTCCTTCTCTGCTCTACAGAACTCTGTGGACAGTCTTAAGTTCTTCCAGTATAAGCTCCCTGGCCAACAGATAAAATTTTGCTGCAGATGTTGTTGCTTCTGCTGGAGACATCTGCTCAGGAGTGTTCTGTATTCTGTGTGTTAGATCTGATGTTCTTTGAGGAGAAGATAAGATTTAGGTGCAGGAGATGAATCAGGTAGGGACGCCACAGGAGCTTAATTGCCGAGAGATGTCTCTGGGCCAGATTCTTCCCTGTGAGACACCAGCACGAGGGAGAGCTCCAGTCTGCAGGGGTTCACGTGTTCGTGGAAAGCATCAGAGCAGTGTTTCATGAGCACAGAGGGATCTAAACCCCAGTTTGAATCTCAGATGGCTAGTCGGGGGGGTCTAACCCATGGTTCTTTCTGTTTAGGCGGTAATCCTAGTTTAGACAAGATTTTGTATCTGTCAGGTGCTGCTTCTCCCTGTTTCAGTCAGCTTGCCACTTGATTTCTTGCCCCAGGCACCTTGACAGTGTCTGTCTGTCCCCACATCCCTCTGTCCTTTGCTTGCATCTCCCCTTGCCCTGCACAAGCGCCTTGCAGCCATGCTCTTCTCTTCCCTCGCATGCAGCCTCCAGGGGCTGGTTGGCATCCATCACGCCCTTCTGTAGGAACCGCACATCGCATGCCTGTGCATTTGCTCTGCCCTCTGGTACCGTTGTGTCCCAGCTGGTAACCCCAGCAGGGCGGGGGAGCTGCCGATGGATGGAAGCCAGACCTGCCCCGTGGCCTGCCCCTGCAGCTCATCCCGTTAGCACAGCATACGTGTGCCGAGCAGTCCCAGTACAGCAAGCGTGGCATCCGCAGGGCTGCGATCCAGTCCCATAGAGCTGCACAAAACAAACCAGCTCTGACACCGCAGCAGAGCGCTCGAGCCTCTCCAGCTTGACACCACATCATTATATATTGATGCCATGACACCAGCGCTCAAAATAGAATCAGGACAATTTGATTTCCTGCAGATCTCAGGATGGGGTCATAAAAACAGAGACTGTTCTGGAGAAATGGGATAGGGTGGAAATGTTCGTAGTGACATCACAGCCACTTCCATGCCAATGGCCTCCTACTGCTGCAAACATGTGATTGTGATTTTGCTGCACGCTCCATCAGAGAAGAGCCAGGCTGGCCGGGGAGAGAGAGGGAGGGAGGAGAAGGGACGGAAATATTCTGTTCTTGTATCTCAATTCAACTATCTGACAATAGCCTCACAGCCCAGGGTGCTGAGTGATCAGGAATGGGACCGTGGAGCTGAGACTGCTGCCAGACCAGTGGAGCTCGGGGGTTGCAGCAGCCTCACTGGGGGCTGAATAAGGACCTTCAATTTTATGGTGGAGGATCCTCGTCTGCATTGGGGTGCCTTATTGGAGAGTTGGTTGGTCTTCTCCTGGTCGCTCTTCCTCACCGGTCCCATTTACTTCTAATGTCACTTTTATTGGCAAGAAAAACCTACAGGCCTGAAATATGGCTGCCAAAGCCACTGCGTAGCTGTTGTCTTTTACGGGTTCCCATTATAGAGAGGAACAGATCTCAGTATGGGAGTTTCACCCATGAAGCAGGGAGCAGTGCGGAGGGATTTAAGTAGCTGAGGGTAGAGGATGAAAGAAAGGAGAAAAGAAAGGAAAGAAACAGAGGTCAGTCAACCCAGAAAACAAAACTAGTTTGTGTCTGAGGATATTGCAGGAGGAAATCTCATGTCGATTACCCCGCAAAAGGGCTCTGATGGCTGCAAAGCCCATCTTGGGAGCAAGGTCCTTCCCGAGAAACAGCCTGCTGAGATCAGCCCTGGCTGTGTCCAGCACGTGTAACCTTGGGGTGCTGCAGAGGGGAGCAGTATCTGCAGGGGGGATGGGGGACGAAGGGATCCAGCTAATGCACCCGTCGATCAGATTAGGCTGTCAAAAAAACAAACAGCTTCCATCACTGTCCAAGGAGAGACTCTCGCTCCCTGCTTAATGGGATGGCCGTCCTGTGGTTGCCACTCCAGGGAGAGGGGCCACTGCCACCACAGTGGGCGGCAGGCTGTGAGTTTAAAATCCTATTAGGCAGAGACGAACAGTTGCAAAAAGAAAGCAGGTATCCCCTAGTGGGGATTTAAAGATGTTTAGACATAATTGGATTTTCCAAGCAGATGTCATTATTGTTAAACAGTTGCCCACTTGATATGTTCAAGTTGTTGGCTGTAATTGCTAAAATTAGCAGGTCTGCATAGAGCAAAGGTCAGTTGGTTAATATTGTGATTTAGTATTTTATGAAGTAATTCCAAATGCTTTTATGTATGTTTTTGTTTTTGCAGCCTAAGCCCACATTAAAGTAGTTGTGGGGCCTGCTAATAAAATAATGACTCAGCGTCCCCGTGCAGGCTGCTATCCGGGCTTGGCGGCGGTGCCTGATCCGCCTTCGCTCCCCGCTCTTCCCAGTGCCGTGGGCCAGAAGCGGCCATGCGCTTGGGTTTGGTGCTGCGGTCAAACAGGAGGCTTCAAACTGCCCCCCAGTGTGATGTCTTCAGCAGAGCTGGTGCTTGAAAAGACCCCATTATGTCCAGCAGTGGCTGGAAGGATGAGGAGCTGTTTCCATCGGCAGCTGAGCAGAAGGCTCTGCTGCTGGTACCTGTGGTCCTCATAGGTGGATTGACTGCACATGGAACTGCCTGCAAGTGCCTTCAGCCATGAACACACCTGAAAGAGACACCACCGACCAGGCAAGGTCCCCAAATACAGCTTTTTAGAGGGAAGATGCATTTTTGGAAGTGGAACACAGAGCTGGATCTGGGTGAGGTAAAGGCTTACAGGTTGCGCTGGGGCTGGACATTTGGTGCTGCCTCCTCTGGCACTGAAGATGCTATATAGCATAAGAAAAAGCTTTAAAAAACTCCTTAAAGGTGTTAGCGTTTTGTTGGCAGCCTCAGTGTTAGTCTGATCCTGTGTTCCTGGGACAAGCAAGGATTTTCTTCCAAGACAAGGTCTGCTAGGGTTCATTTGTCTGTCTCTGTAAGAGAGACACAACCCGTTCCCATGGGTGGTTTGGGCACACCTGTCAGATTTCTTGCTACTGCAGGAATGCAGGACTTTGCTGACACAGTGTGACCTGCTTGCTTACCACCAGACCTTTATCGTTGTCTTTTTTTTTTTTTTAAATCCCAGTTCTTCTTCTCGCAGAAAGTGCTGTGAGGTGTTTTGTGGCCTGCAATGCACAGGGAGATGTGGAAGAGGATCTGCAGGTCCTCGTGGATTCAACTCTTACTGGGTGAGCTGGGTCCCTTCCCGATCCATGTTCCCATATTCCTGACAGCAGGTTTTGGTACATGCAGCTGCCAGATCCACCCCAGGGGCTCTCTGCTGCTACAGGTGACAATGGAAATGCTCTGACCCGGGGTGGGAAAAGGAAGTGCTTGCTGTTAGATGCTGCTTTAGATACTGATGCAAGAGAGGGAATGGCTGACCCAAGGCAGGACAGGTCTAAGGTGTGTGTAGGTCTGCGTATCTTGATCTCAGATCAAGAAATATTGATGTGCATACATAAAAACATCCCATTATGGATGAGACTGAAGTAAAGTTTTAGTCCTAGCAAGCTGAAAAGTT
>Ga0065711_1005591_pt1 | contig 38494 bp, 20 predicted proteins | sample Hoacrofraction12_FD_59098 | JGI IMG/M metagenome (GOLD analysis project Ga0065711, IMG submission 59098) | Hoatzin crop microbial communities from Cojedes, Venezuela - Epithelial fraction 12 v2 (version 2) | ecosystem: Host-associated > Birds > Digestive system > Esophagus > Crop | place...
CCCCATTCCCTATAGCTTTTGAATGTATGGAAGAGAAAGAGAAGCGCGTCTGCTTCATGGTGCTCAGCCCAGATGCGCTGTGCCTGCCAGGCTGGAGTGGTTTGGGGGGTCCCCTCTCCTGCCTCCTCTTAACCTACCCGGGAATTAAAGAGCTGAAGGGTTTTAGAGCTGGTTGAAGTTAACGAACGGCATTTAATTAGTTTTACCACATCCTGTAATCTGAATGAAATGTACAGTATTTAAGACTAGAAGAGTTTTATAGTATTTGTGATTCACTGAATAAATATTTGGAATCGAACTCTTAGTAATTCATACCCATTTTTAAGGACTGGTTATTTACTGTCAGGCAGAGGAGCTAGTTAAAATTGCTAAAATAATCAGTGTTCCTGTCGAGTCATTTTTAGAGTTGGGTTTTTGTTTCGGATATTCTCTGTCGTCGAGGTTGTCTGGCTTGCTAGGGCTCTGTTTGAAGAAGCTTTTTTACGTTTGCATTTTAATACAAACCAGTTACGGTTTAGAATAGGTGCGAATGTAATGCCAACTGCGGAACAAGCTGTGGAAAAAAAATCCCCCCCAAATGTTAGTGCCCATGAGAGAGAAAATAGTCTAAGCTTACTTTCCAGTTTTCCAGTAGTTAACTTTTTCCCCCCAAGTTTGTGCTAGAAAGTGCAGATGATAATTGTGTCTTGCTATAATGAAATGCAATTGAAATGAAATAGGTAGCTGTATTGTTTTGTGAATGATCATTCTTACATGAAGGAAATTATAGTAATTTTCTTTTAAAAATGTGTTTTCTGATATAGCTTACCTGCTAGAATATGCAAACTTTTCAAAGTTTTTGATGCAATTACAAGGGAAGTTAAACTGTTGTGCAAAATACATTTTTTTCTTTACCTCGAGGTGTTAAATTTTTCATGTTGCACTTTTAAGTATTCTGTTATTTATATTGTTAATTTATATGTTTTAAGTAACTTCTCAGTTATAGTATATCCTTCAGGTCTTCTGGGTTAGTTGTAGCCTCTTGCCACAATAGCATGTTTTCCTGTATTTAGGAACCAACTGGTGAACCATCTCCTAAAAGACCAAGAGGAAGACCCAAAGGAAGCAAAAACAAGAGTCCCTCTAAAGCAGCTCAGAAGGTGAGATTATTAAAGAAAGAGAGTTCCTAATGCTGTTTTTTTCATCAACTGGTAACAAAAAATCCAGTCATTTAGACTGAGAACTGAGGGGTTGGAACCCTTTTGGTACTGGAAGCTACACAAAGCGTCTATTTTGCATTTTTAAGATGAGAATTAACATGCTGCATGAAGACCCTAGGTACAGAACCTACAAAGGAAGCTTGCTTTTTAAATACTCTCCAGATTAGTGGAATAACATAATGTATTTGGTGTGTTTACTGAGATCTTCTGTATCTAGTAGGGAAATCAATACTAAAGATATTATTTTCTCGATTAAGATTTTTGAAAGAGGAAGATAAGTTTCGTGCCCACTTACAGTCGTTACTAGTGCAGACCAAATCTGTATATTAAAGCTAAGTGTTTTGTCAAACATAGGTTAATTAGAAGTAAATCCAATTATGTATTGATGGAAATGAGTGCATATATTGAAATTTACAGCTTTAAAATGTGATGGTAAACTGTGAGTTACAGTAAAAGCCTACTGTATCTTGTTTAGTAATCAATTTCAAAGAGACTTTTACTTCAAGTGCTATTAGTCTTCTGAACCACTACTTCTGCTCGGTGATGGGAACAAACTTTTATTCTGGTGGCTCTGAATGCGTTTAGCTATAGGGGAAGCTCCCTGAAGCCATTGCATTTAGTGTGTGGACTTTACATCACAAATACAACACGAAAATGTGACTGAATTTTATTTGAGTTAGGGAAAGCTCAGCCTTAGAAAACTGTGCTATCAATGCAAACAATGCATTTCTGTATGTATTATTTTAGTGAAGGCAAATAGTTGTGTATAGGCTTGAAAATAAATATGGGAGTTTTGTTTATGTTGATAGTTACACAGCAGTTAGCACTAATTTACAGGTACTAAATTGGAAACAAAAACTTACAAAAGCTGGTAGTGAGCTGTAGTGCTTAAGTGTATCTCTTAAGTAGATCTGTGACAAAATGTGTGTAGAAGGCATTTGTGGCCTCATCTGATTGTGGTTCATTTTTCAATATGCCAATGGCAGTGACCGTATTAAGTTTGATGGTTTTCAGTGTTAGAAATTACTATAGCAAATACCAACAAATATTAAATTATTAGGGGGTGCCTATGGTTTCATGTCTGTTTCGTTGTGTTTTCAACATTTATTTGAGGGCTGTTTTCCAGTTCTCTTTAAAACTGGTTTTTACTTTCTGAGCTGGAAAAGAGCAGTATATTCTGTCAATAAGTTCATGAATTAGTAAAAAATGCTTTACAGGTTAAGTATTTAAAATATATCAAAGCCACTCTGCGACCTAGTGAGCTTAAAATGTTGATTTTTTTTCTTTATGTAGTAAAAATATTCCTTAGATTCACTTTAAAATAGTTTAAATTTCACTCTTCAAAGGGGAGAGAGCAGTTTTTTATTAGTCTAGCAAGTCCAAATGTGAGCTTTAGTATTTTAAATATTACTCTTAGGAGTGTTGGCTTTCCTAGGAGAAATATTTGTAATAAGATTTAATTTTAAGTAATTCATAGAAATGTGTTTTACAAAGATATTTCTAAAAGAAATATTAGCATTATCTCATTTATATGAGTGATTTGAAAATCAGTATAAATGGAAAATAACTTAAAAACATTCGTATATATGTAGGTATATCAAATCAAGATCGTTCCAGACGATTCTGGTGCATATAGTTGTTTTTATTAATCTAATTTACGAACTGAGCTATTTCATTGTAACGTTTTGATTTTCAGAATGCATCAAGTTACCTCTCTAATTAAAGTAACCCCTTTTGGGTGTTGATGATATAAAAAATTGACCAAAGACCACATCTTTTTTATCATTAAAAAAAATCTCTGAGGGGTATGCAATTACAGGTCTTATTTGTTTCTAGGTTTATAGATAAAATGTATAAATGTTTGATAAATCCTCTAAAACAGTTATAAAGCCTTACTAGAAGAAAGTCACTGAGATCACGTTTCAAATAAATATTTCAGCTCTTTTTCCAAATTGATAATTAACCTTTTCTAAAATGGTTCACCTTCTCACCAGGCATCTCAAAGTATCTTTTTATGTAATCTTAATTTAGATAGTTTTTCTAACAGTAATGTGAATGGAAAGGTTTTGGCACTGTAAGAAAGCTTCATTTGGTGGTAAAGGTATCACCTCTTAAAAGAGTGAGCTATATGTTTGATTTTGTGGTAAACATATTTACACATACATACGCATACATATATTTATTTAAGGCTTACTACAGTCTGTCTCGACTCTCAGAAAGAGAGCTGGCTAACTTAGCTTAAGCCCCTCTACATGTGAACCTGGGTACTCTACACGCAACTGGAAATTGCTGGAATTTCTAAAGAATAGTGTGTGGCCTGTGTTTTTCAAAGGGAGCTCATTGAAATGTATTAGAGTGTTCACAACATGTAAGATAAACGTCGGCCAGGAGAACCCACCGAGCAGCCATGAGAAGGCACTCATGATTAATTGATTGGGTGTTCTCTTGCAAACCATTACACATCACAATTAAAAATGTATTGCACAAACTGGCAGCCAGTTAAAAATGCTCCAGAACTGGGTCTTTGTTTTGTTACACTTCAGAAAGGAAATACCCTGAAGTCAGTTGGGGGACAGTTTACCCTGGAATCATGGTTGTGTTGTGTATTTAAAATTTCTTGGTTCATGGGATTTTTATTTTTTTATTTTTTTTTCTTTTAGCTTTCAGAGCTTGTGTTTGGTCTTAGTAAACTGGCCTTGGGGCATCAGAAAACAAACTGTGCTTGTTAGGAAATTAGTAATGTGAAATTTGACAATGCATACAGAATGTTGCAAGACCAATTGGACAGCTAATAATGTGGCAATTACTCTAATTTTAGGTAATGCGCATTTTTTTAAAAGCCTGGATATCACACATGCCTAACTTGTTGTAAACTGGACACAAAAGGCAAACTGCACTTTATAGAAAACCAAACCATTTCCCAGTTGTTTAATTTTCACGAACAGAAGGAACACAATGTGTTGGCAGATGAGAAGAGATAGACAGAAAAAGACTTTTAATCACCTTGTACTTGAGTCCCCACAATTACGCTGTTATTGAAGTCCGCATCTTTGAACAAGCCATTCTGTTATTCATTTAAAATATTTGTAAAAAATTAGCAAAAAGGTGACGATATCTTTTTTTTTTCTTCCCCCCTAAAGAACAGCTGGTTTTGTGGGAAGGTCCTTTTTAGTTTCCTGGGTGTTCTGTGGTTGAGTTTTATTTGTTAGGCTGAGCTGTGTTCCCAGCCCATCACATTTCCCTTAAGCATTCAAGGGCTTTTCTTTGTTTAGCTCCTGTAGTTTGGCTTGACAAAAATACTGTATAGGCATAAATACTCTTCTGTTTGGAGAGAGGAAACACATTGTGAGGTTAAAAAAAGGAGTAGTAGCTACTATGTGTTTGTCTCAAAAGAAAATGCCAAGGGATATCCCAGGAATATCCAAAAGCAAGCATTCTTTAGTAAAATTCACCTTCAGTTAAAAGATACTTTGTTTTATTGTAGTTAATGACGTAGTGAAATTTACTGAAGATACCTCCAGATCTTGAAATATCATCCTCTGAAAACCAGAAGTTGTGGTACTGTGTGTGACTACACTTACTAGGGGCTTTACATTACATGACCAGAGTTTGGTATGTAGAAAGGCATGTCCCTGAGTTAAGCAGTCCAAAGGTAATAAAAAAAAAAAAAGCACATGTGACCAGGACTCTGCCCTAAATTGGTTCATGAAAATCTATTTGGCTTCTCCGTGCTTCATTCATTTTCACCAACACCAGTCGTTACAGGCTTAAAGGGAAAACAAGATCAGATTTATCAAGTGATCGTGGCATGGTTATTGTACGTAAAAAAAATAAGAGACAAAAAAAAAAAAATCAGGCATTTTGAGCCGGATGGGAGAAGCAGGAGAAAACCGACTCCTGCTTAGAATTAAAATGGGTAAAACGACATGGGAAGTGTGATATTTTTGTATGTAGCCAATGCCTAAGTTTCTTCTGAGAGTTTGTTTGTTTGTTTTTTTAGCAAAATAACATTTTTTTAGGAAATTGACACATTCTGGGGCAAGGTCTTTTGACACGATTTGACAACAGTGATGTTCCTCCCGAGAACTCTGTTATTTCACTTGACTCACAGCTTGGACACGTTTTATCTGAGGTCTCCAGCAGATCATTTTGCACAGTGGATAGAGTTCTCCAAATTTGGATTCTGTTGCATTAGAGATCTTGCTTGACAACAGATAGATGCCCAAAGAGCACTTCATAGGCGTTCAATTATTTATACTTGTTAATTGCTTTCAGTCATACAGCCTCAGTTTATGTCTGGGCACAGCGCATTTGTTCAACAAGGAGGCCGAGATGATGGGCAGTCAAGTCCTGGGGCTGCTGAGAGCAGCTGTTTGGAAGCAGGGTTTGATGGCCCTGTGGTGCAGGGCTTAGGGGAATTGCAAATCTGCCTGGGGACTCTTAGCGCTCTTCCTGGCGGCAATGACTGGAATGGCCATCGCTCTCACCTGTGACAAAAAACCCCCTCCTTTCCCCTATAGATCATGCACTTAAAAGCAAGTAAGCCTAGTTCCCTTCCTAAAATGTGACATAGTAAAATGTATTCATGTTACTGATGATAAGAAATTTTGTGATTTTTCATGAAATGTCATAAGGTTTTGTTTGGTAACATACCCATCCGTCCTTGAAGACTGGTGATACCGTGTCTTAGTTGTATAGAACATGATCATGCCTAATAGCATAGCACCAAATGTTAAGAAAACCCTGACCAAGCACATCACAATTTCAAAAAGCGCTCTCGAAGGTGGAGGCAGTAGCTTCCTTTCGGACTAAGCGGGTGCCAGCTGCTGCATGTAGGGTGCCTGGGAACACGGGCATCTTGCTGCCCTGATGAGAATCCATGTTACCTCTGGATGGCTTGGGGCTCTCTCTGGATTATTCCTGGCTTCAGAGGCAACGCTTCAATTAAAGCAAAGAGCCGACAGACTGGCGTATTTCTGACTAGGCGAACACGTGTTTCAGAGGAGAAGCAACGCTTTGGCACTTACATGCTACTTTTCTTATCAATTACTTGAAAGTGATATGGAGAAACATTGAATTGTTTGTCTGATATGCAGTAAAACATTTCTGCAAGTGCCTAAATTAAAAGACAGTCTTGTGCTGTTCGAGAAGTACGGGCTAGGTTTGCAAAATGCAACCTGAAAAAAGTCCAGAGGGAAGGAGGTGGAATAGTTTCCTAAACTTCATGTCACTTATTATCATTGCTGCACTGCCACTACTCCTCTTTGATTGTTCCAAAAGTGTTTTGTCTTTCTCTTCCCTTGGAATGGAGATAAAAACGTCCACTTTGGAGGTTCTTGCGGTTAATTTTCTGCAGTTTAGTCTGTGGAGACCTTCCTATTTACTTACAGAATAGCTCTGTACCAAAACATCATCTCTGGCATGCCCCGCTGTTTGCTCAGCTCACCTCTGGGAAAGATTTGGTTTTGATAAGAGCGATGGAAATGTTTTTCTTCTAATGTGAGGTGGAAATCATATACAGCAGGAATATAGTGTCTTTCAATCTGAAAGGCCCCCAAGCGCTTGACAAGCTGATACCCAAACTAGGCAGCAGGAACCCTGGCCGCTTCTGACATGGACCTTCCTTGGGGGTGAAGCGCCGCATTGTGCATGGCAAGCGGCCACACTGCGGGACAGTTTACGGCAGGAAGCAAGGATTAGTTAGTCAGAGAAATCTCTCGTGTTCTCCTTCCCATCAAACTAGATTATACGCTGTAGTTAAACATACCGTTTGTGTCAGGTTTGTAGGAACTTTAATTGTGAGTGGTTTTTGTTTCCAAAACGTTAATTTTTTTTTTGTAGAGTTTTGAAAGAGGGTCTTCTTTTCTTCAGATGCAGTAAAACACAGAAGAAAAGAAATGGTGTTTGTGCTTTCATAACATGTTAGGTGTTGATTTGTTAAGAACAATTTTAACCAATATTTTCTTTTAGGATTTATGCCCAGTGTTTCGTGAAATAAACATAAAGGCAGGAGGCTACAGCTTGTCAAAAGTAAACCACAACTCTTTTTGCATCCTTCAGGTTATAAGGTATAAAGAAATGAACACTTTAAAAGGAAACAAAACTCTGAAATAGACAGCTACAGTATATAGTAAATGCACTTTAACAAGTATTCTCATAAGAGGGTTTCACCTTACATGTAACACTGGTATAAACGATTGAAGAGCAAGTTTACTCTTTTAACAAGTCCGAGTGATAATTTTGCCCTTTAGGAGTGTGAATTTTATTTTTCACAGCTTTCTTCTTGGTGAGGTATTTATTTCAAAGTAATTGCATTTAACTCGCAGGGCAGCCTTTTTGTAGAGATTCCTCCACGACTTCCTCAGCTCAAGTTCTCTTGCAGAGGGATCCGCTTTACACAGCATTAGGTTACTGTATATGTTACAGAGATTGACCAGCAAGTGATTTATTTAATGGAACAGTTGATTTCTAAGGGCAAATCAAATACACATACTGTTAACTGGAAAAAAAACGTTTCACGGAAATGTGGAAGCACATTTGCAGAATGTGTACTAAAAGTCTTCATTCTCAGGGACTTTGTATACAGCAAAAGTCCAGCTCTCATTAGAGCTGGTGGCAAAATCCTCAACACCCTCAGTGGGGCAGAATTATTCACCCGATGAAGTGAATGGATGGGCAGAGTCTGCCTACAGAAAGTAATCTGCAATGTTAATTTTAAAGCCTGTAAGTATTTTAGTTTAATACATTAGTAGTAGTATGCACAGTGTCACATGGAAGAGTCTGTAAGAGAGCCTGCATTTCCTTTAAGATGAACTGCGGGACCAGCTGCTGGGCTTACGTAGAGATAGCTGTCACTTCTAGGGCACCTTCCATGCTGTTTGCTTAAACCTGAGAAGGGAAGGTGTGGTTTGGGCCAGCAAAAGGTTTCCTTGGAGCTTGAGGATGCGCTTTTACCAGGAAAAATTCATGTGAAGTAGAGAAGTCACCTCCCAGTATGAACAAACACACGTTCATGGTCTGTCCAAATCCATTTCATGCATGAACATCATGAGACTGAAAGAAGAAATTGTGGCTGCTATAACCTGTTTTGTTCAGGCCCAAAACAGGCTGTATTTTTAATATAGTATCTTCAGGTAATTTCTGACAGCCTGTGAAAGACTAGATTTGATGTTGTTAGGGGTTCTGGGGTTCCCGAGCTGTCTGTGCCCCAGCCCCAGCGTGCCTGCCCCATGGCTGGCCGGGGCCGCGGCACCCTGGGCTGTGCTGCAGGCACAGAGCAGCCAGCTGTGCATGGCTCCTCCGTGCCCGGGACCCAGCCGGGATCAGAGCTGGGGGCACCCCTGGGCGCAGGCAAGGCGTCCCCTGGCCACACTGGCTGGGAAATGTCAGAAAAACCAACACAATCACATTCCACCAGAAAACCCATAGAGCGGTAGCGGGGCTTGGTGCCACCCAAGAGATATAATTATGGGTAATGTTACAGGAAAGGGGTTCCTAGTTACCGAGGCTGTTAAATAATGCTGAGGTATAAAATATGTTGTGTTTCTTTTCCCTTTACAGAAAGCAGAAGCTACTGGTGAAAAGCGACCCAGAGGCCGGCCCAGAAAATGGGTAGGTATTTCACTTCCAAACATTTGATTTATTTGCTGTGTTATAAAGTGTGTTATAAAGTCCATTCTTCTAAGGAACAATTATTTCTGCTTCATTTGTAAAAAAGAGCATCCATCTTCTGCATCTGTTTGTTCTTGTGGATTGACTAAAGGGTTAAGATAGCAGAGAAGTTAACCACAGCTTCCCACCTTTAGACTCTGGTAGTTTGCTCAAGACACTTTACTATTAAATGTTTGCTGGGAGTGAATATTTATGTGTCTCTTATCAGCATGGAAAGAGGCACAACTCTTCCTTCAAAAGAGGGTAACAATGAGATAACTTGTTCAGTAATTGAGTAACAAAGGTTAAAGGGGCACTACCAGACACCAGAAGGTGATTAAGAGAGGTGATAACATTCAGATGTAGTGTGCACGAGATAAAGTGTAAAAACTGAAACGTCTTTGTCCTACATTGCCTGGAAACACAGCGCATATTCCTTAAATCCATTGAGAAAGAACAAAAATGAACAGCGGGATACTTACACTTAGAATGAAGTTTTTCCATTCTGGGCCATTCACGCCTTGTAGTGACTGGTAATACCTTTCCTGAAGTGTCCTCTTTCCCTGGCCATTTAGTCTGTAGATGTGGCTATCAGACACAAGTGTTTTGTTTCTTTGGCCATGGAAATGTTTCAGTCTCAGATGCTTGAAGTCCTGTGTTCTCACCGATGCTTACAGCTAAGGAGAGCCTGCCTTGTGCACCTCTCCTCCGCGTGTCTTTCACTTAATGCGTACGCTTTTCGAAAGAAAAGTGATGGGGAACGTCACTGGGAAAACGTGATTGGATATTAGAAGATATGAAGGTGTGGCCGTGTGCTCCGTCACAAATTAACATTTCTGATTTCCCTTTTCCAGTTCACTTTCCCTTTTTCTGGTCAGTGTTTTTCTTTAAACTTCTTTTTCGAATCCATCCCTCCCCATCTTAGTTTTGCTCCCTTATTTTACTTTGCCTTCTCTTTCCTCTCTGCAGTCCTGTCATTTTTTCCCCTCCTTTTGTTCAGTTCATTTGCATCAATGTTAACACAGCTGTTAAAAGTAGATGCTTGGGAAAGCTTGAACAGCACCATAAAGTACTTAAAACTACAGCTGATGTTGTCTGGAGTATCGGCAGCGAAACACAGGAGAGATGGCTTTACCAGTCACCATAAGAACTAGTTCTGTAGCGTTGTCCAGCGAGAAAGTACCCCAGGATATTTCTCTGGAGAAAAAAGACCGCTGGATACTAGATGTATGTCTTGTGCCTGTAGTTTTGAAGTCAGGCAGGTTTCAGGTACACAAAGAAGCTCGTTGGAGTTGAGAAGAAGATGGCATTTTCAAACCTGTGTGTGCTGGTGATCTTCTCAAAGGCAGCTTTGCAGAAGGCAAATGCCAAGTGCAGTAAAACACGGATCGGTTGCTGCCTGCTTCCTCCCGTCCGGCTCGGAGCTTGCGCATGCGGGTGCTGAGCATTGCTTGCTTGATCCTCGCTTTGGGTGCAATCCCAGGGGAAGCAGCAGAAAGCGCTGCTTTATGAGGGTAGTTCATAACAGGCAGGCCATCCCCGCTGAATTAGGCGTGTGCGACAGTTGAATAGGGGTGGTCACATTGCTCTGCAAAAAGGGAAAATGCAGCAGTCTGAAATGGTAAAAGATTTTCCCTCCCAAGCGCTCATAGTCAGAAACTAAGGTGAGTTTACAGGCAGAAGGGCTCAATATACCACTTGTGGCATTTTTTGGGCTACAATGTTTCCCTTTTATTTTTGGTATCTTTATGGGGAAGAAAGAATAGGCAGTATCAAATGGAATGTTATATTCAGCGCACAAACTTCAGTGAAGTCCTTCGTGATTATTCTCTTCCTTAATCCAATTTATTTATATATCAGGCCTTAATGATGGCGGTTCTGTATCCATGAAAGTAAGGAATGTGTAGATTTTTTTTGTTGGAGAGGGCAGAATTCTATCAGGTAGGTGTTTTCCTAAGTTTGTAACCCTTTTTTGCAAGTCTAGATGTCTGTGTCATATGTTGTTCATCAAATTGTAAAGTATTATTTCTGCTGTTTCCTTCAATATGCACATGCAGAGACGTATGAGCTAACAGACCACTGTAGCATTCCGGTAGCCAGTCTTTCTGCCGGTTCAAATTAACTATTTAATGTTTGTGACTCGCAATGTATTTATTTATATATTATTTTTTAGAAGAGTAGTAACTCTTTTTGACTAGTATAAAACTAGGAAGGGGAAGGGAGAGCCCAAGTCAGGAGGGCAAGGAGCCAAGTTTATCACAAGCGTATGAGAACATCAAGTGATCTTTTTAATGCAATAATGTGTACTTTGCAAAGTTGTCAAGGAAAAGAAGACCCTTGTCAGTAGGACAGACAGTAAAGATTGACAAACTCTCCTGAAAATAAAATACTCAGCTACATAGAAAAGCTTTCCAAATGTGGAAAGCTGAATGAATAAACATCCTGAAGATGGCAAGGATTACACAGGTGGGACGTGAACGAATTTGGAATCAGAAACACAGTGTCTGCTGCTGTAGAACTCATCTTCACTGTAAGTTGCTGCACGCGTGTGAAGTGTGTTGAAAGCTGTGAGTCCTGTTAACTAGGAGGGAGGTAAACCTCTTCATGACCTTGCTACGCCTGAATTTTAGAGGTTTTAATGCTGAAACATGTTCTAAGCTCGCTGGATGCCTGTACGTTAGCGTGTTAGGTCAAATTGGGAGTGTGCTTTGGAAATTAATCTCCTAATTGTCCCCACTCACAGTATGTATCGTGGAGCAGTCCCAGAGCTCGTGGGCTGGATTCCTTTCATGGGAAACCAAATTGGATCCAGTAGGCGTTCAACCTATAGGACTAGGCTGGAGTGGAGTAAAAACCTCTTCAAAGGTGCATGGTGGACCTTAGGTCCTCAGCACCAGCTTTTTTTCTCCTGCTGGTCCACATTGTCTGTGCATTGTAGACATAGTCTTTGAGGCTTGCAAAAAGCAGATGAAGCAACTTGGTTTTTATTAGCAGAATTATTTTATGTAGCATAGGCATGAAGTCAAATTCATAGCCGTGGAGATTCACATTCCCAGAAGTCGGTGGAAGGTTTATCATTCATTACTGAGACCTGATGCTGCTGCTTGTTGCCAATGGCTTCCCATAACCCTGTGGAAAGAGCTCACGGTCAAAGGTTTTTTATTTTATTTTTTCGTGTATGTTTAGAAGTTGTCTGAGAGGGGGGACTGAAAGTCTAGGAGTAGAGCAATTATTCTGCTGTTTGTTCCAAAGAACTGCACTGAAATTTCATAGACTTCTGATGCTCTCAGGCATCAGTTTAACAGCAAAACCTGAAACCCAGTTCTGAAGCTGATGCTTAAAAGTGTATTTATTGTTTGTTTTCATAGTTTTTGTTATGTCTTCAGATAGATATTTGACATTGTTGGATTTCACCTCCACATTATTTAACGTGAACCACAGATTCGCTGCATGGCATGGCAGAATTGCTCAAAAAATCAACGAACCGTCCAGAGCTCTTTACAGCTTTGAGCAGGACTTTGGTGGGGAGGAGAAATGGCTGATGACATGCCATGGAACTGTTTCAAAGGTTGGAAAGATGCAGTTGTGGAAGCTACAAGAGTATAACAGCAGAAGAGAATCAATGAATTTCCAAGCCTGGGGGGCATGTGCAGCATCCGTGTGCACATCTTGTCACTGGTGCCCAAGTAACAACTGTGACTTGTTCAGAAAACCTTGCTCATTTTCAAGAATTTTGTTCTCTGCTAGATAGTCTAGACAGCACAGTTCAGGTTCGTAGAAGATCAAAGATAATCAGAAATTAACTTAATTTCCTTAAGCAGGAGCTAGATCTGATCCAATCATTATCAGCTAGATGTTATAGTACTCTTGAAGCTCAGGTTTTCCCCTTTTTAATGAGGGCAGAGTTCCACTTTATACTGAAAGTCAGTTTAAGCAGTGCCAAACCATGTTTAAAAAATATCATGACAAAAATGCTTTTTTTTCTAGTAACTTTTTCCCCAGATTATTTCCCACTGCAGTTTTGACATAGCTGAGATATCAAACTTTAAATACGGAATTTGCAAGATGGTTCTATGCCAGCAATTCCAGAAGGCCTGTGTCAGGGGAAGGACCCCTAATCCTTGTTCACTTGTAAGATTTTGAAAATGAGGTTCTGGATTTTGAAGGAGTGCATGTCAAGAAAACCTTGTCGCCTCAGAAGACGCGTTGATGTTTTGAGGCTATTTCTTGCCCATAATGAGTTTTTGCAAGCCAGTATCTAAGTAGGAGTTTCTGTCTGGTAGTGCCTTGCTCTGTGATGTGAAGCCGTTTAATCAGTTTTGCTTATTTTTCATTCAGTGCAGTCGTTTTTGTCGCATGTGAAGTCATAGTCTAGGAGGTGCTTAAAATCACGCAGGCTTCTTCACTGGGCGGTGGAGAGAAAAAGATGCTCTGAGATCATAGCCCATCCTGCCTAAAAAAGGCTTTCTTATAGGTGAGGTGAATTCTTGGCTGCAGATGGCAATCTTTTGCCATTGGGAAGGGCAACCTAGATGATAAAATAAGACTGATATCTGACTTGTAGATGGCAGAAGCTGTGCGTGAGAGATCCTGCTCTTTGATGCCATGGTGATTACCAGTGCATCCCTAAGCTAGGGGGATGTGCGTGAGAGATCCTGCTCTTTGATGCCATGGTGATTACCAGTGCATCCCTAAGCTAGGCTAGAGATTCCACTGTTACAAGAACATATGTTTGCTTAAATGAATTACTTCATGGTCCATTTGGAGCAAACCATGATTGAGGTAAAACTTAAATCACATGTATTGGATGATGAATGAAAAAGGAAGTTGCTATTTATGTAATTACAGAAGAAAGCCCAGATAGAAATTCAGTTCCTTGTACTTGGATGAATAGTGTAATTTCAGTTACAGTTACGGAAAAGTCTTTCCAACTTTTGACTGTAATATCTGTGGTGTTACTACTTCATGCAAAGCACATGATGAAAATTTGCATGTTGCTGTTATTTTAATCTTCCAAGCTACCTTACCTTCTTTGTGAAGGTCCTTGATATTATTTTGTAACATGGTAATATAAAATACCTTCTTTCATGAACAAGTTTTACATCAGTGTGGGCAAGCCTGTTACCTGGGAGTGGTCGTTGTTTCAGTTGTCTAAAGAGCTTGAAGGGGCTTTTATAATTATGAAAGCCAGACTATTGACCTGTCTCCTTCAAAATTCCTAGACTTAAGAAGTGGATGAAGAACGTGAATTGAAATCCTTAAAAGTGTTATGCCTATACATTTACTTTCCAGTTCAGATGATCTGTAAAAGAAACCATCTTTCAAAACCTGAAAACTTTGACAAAAAAACAGCACTAGTGATTGTTCAACATTTCTCCCATGACTAACAAATATTTAATGCTCCTTTTTTTTGCCAATTTTTGTCCTTTTTTTTTAATTCAACACTCTGGGAGAGGAAAAAACCATTTTGCATGCTTGTATCAAATGCATAAAAATTCACTGAAAGTATGTTCTGTCTGACCTGTGTTCAGAGAGTTGTACGTCTTCATTTCTCTAGAAGCTTGTCAAAGCAAATAGTGTCTTTCCTTGGAGTCTCAGAGTCTTGTTCCTTGTTGGCATAAGTAGATGTGGCACCACTTATTTCAAGTAGTTCAAGATCTTTCTGTAGACCACAACAGAAAACTTAGCCATGATACTTCTTTTCTAAAATACATTTATATTACCAAAAGGATATTTCACTCATTCTGTAATTCACTTCCACTTCTGTTAAGGGATATTAAAAGATATCCAGTTTAGCTAAAAAATATTTTGACTTCAACTGTCATTTCAGAATCCCTAAAGGAAAATCTTTTATTCCATTTGAGGTCCAAAGAGGAAATTTTAGCTGGCAAAAAGTGCAGAAAGTTAAAATGCAGTGTCTGTAGTGAAAGGTAAACTGAAATTCTGAGGCTTTTTTTTTTTTTTTTTATGATCTCAGATAAAGGGTGTTCAAGACCTTTAAAAATCAGTTTTCTGTTTGGCTGTGTATTTTGATTTTCGTAAGCCTCTTTGCCCATTTTACGTATGAGAAAATGAGCATTGAGGCTGGTCATGGCAGCATCAGGAGGCATTTTTTGCACCTGCAGTATTTGAATTCTCAGGCTTGTTGCTAGTTATCAGCAGTTGTGCATACAACTACCTGACAGAGAAATCATACCAGGTAGTGAAAAGTGCAGGCACTCGTTCTTGCTCCTACAATTCCATTTTCACTGTTGAAAATATTATGAGTGCAGAAGGAGAAGCTGGGCCTCACCTCCATTGAAAATGTATTCCACAAGGTTAATTGCCTTGCCCAAGGAAATCTGTAGAAGAGCCAGGAATAGAACTCAGATTTCCTGGCAGCCTGCCCTGTGCCTTCAGCTCAAGGCCATCCTCCTTCAGCAGAGCTTGCTTGTGCACAGGTTGGATGAGGGAGGGAAACAATGCTTTTCAATGCTGTATCTTAAACTGATAAATGGTTTTTACCTTTTTCTGTAACGTAGATGTGAGTATCTCTGTTTCTCTAGCGTAAGTCTAGCTGATGGGCAGTGAGGAGTAGGAGTAAGATGTTAAAAAAGTCTTACCTATTCTCTATAAACAGGATGGAGCTGAGAGATTTTTGACCAGAAAGGTGTTGAACCAAACCCCTGAAAGGTATTTGATGTGTATTGATGGTACTTTCTTGTCTGTGCCTTAATGACATATAGAAGTCCAGTACCAATCCTGTGAACGACAGACATAGTCGTGAAACCGAGGTGCCTAGTTCCTTGAATGTCTGGGATATGGTTAGAGCTTTTCAGGACTAGCCCATCTGAGCCACAGCCATGGGACACGGCCATTCCAGATCCCTTCATCCAGAGACAGTATTTCTATTCCCTGTCTCTTTCAAAGGCAGTGGTGCAGAGGGAATGAAAACCCATGTGTTAAACTGTGATCCAGGACAGCAGATTCAGAGTCAAGACTTCTAGATTTTCTTACAATTTCTGACTAATTGTGCAGCTTATTTAATGTATGTGTGCAAAATTCTGCTTTATGCTGCGAGCCCCAGTAATGCAGAAGCCTTACGAGAAAATATCATTTACTCTCTGCCAGTGGTAGAAAAGGGCCATCTTATAGATGGCAGTCAGCCCCTGTGTGGGTGAATTTTCTTCTCTCAATTAAGAGTTATCATAATAATTAAAGAGGAGTAATACTTTTGGCTTCATACTGCATTCTTTACAGACCCAAGCAGGAGATGTGGATGCTGAAGGAATGCAGGGTTGATCCTCTACTGGAAGGGGTAAGGGGAGGCTAGTACTGTGGTAATTAATATTCGGAAAGTGCTATCAGGTGTTTGACTGAAAGTCATACATGCTTTAAGTGCAAGTATTGTTATTTCCTCTTTCTTAATCCTGGGACTAAGTCTCACTGTAAGTTGTGGCTCAGTATTATGTTTTAGGTATGAGGCTAGATTTTCAAACAGAAAGTGGGCTTCCTTCAGTAAATAGCTGCAAAATATCCTCACCAGGAGGTGGCTTCTAATTTCATAGCACAGAACGCAGAGCAAGGAAAAAGATTTTTTGTATCAACAGTAATGTACTTTATATGTGATTTAGTTAGCATGATGCATTCTTGCTCTGCTGTCTTGAATTTACTTTGTGCTACCAATTTAAGATACAAAGGGAGCATAGTTTATGCTGGCGTTTACAAGTGCACCTGTTTTTCTGTCCCAAGACCTGTCTGAGATGGTCATCAGACTACAAAGGAAAAACAAGATAAAAATAGAGGAACAAGAATCTGACTGTGAAATTTGAAAATGGTGACTTCGCAGGCTGTACTGTTTAGATAGTCGGATTGGGATGCGCAGTTTAGTGATTTAAAGATGCAGTAGTGACACTGCTGCTAAGGAGGAAGGGATCATTTCAGGTTCAAGAGAATCCAGGTATTTTCAGTCTTTGGGGGAACCCTGAAATGAGAAACACCAAGGCCTGGGAGGATGACAGACTGAATAAGAAAGCCATATGTTGAGGAACATGCGATCATGGTGCTGAGGCTGGTAATGCTCATAGCGTGCTGTTGGTTTTGCAGTCTTTTGTTATTCCCTGTTCTGAATGATTCTGATTGCACAGAAAATGCTAGTCAGCCGTGCTGTTACGGGAGGCTGTTGATGGGGTATGATTTCCTTCTTTGCAATACAGCGAGGCAAGGGAGGCTTCTTCTCTGTAGTGATTTCTTTCTAGGAAGGAAATCTTTCTGCTGCACAAGGGCAGCCGCTCGCCACCCTGAGCTGGTGGACAGGAGGAGAAGGTGGGTTTGTGTTCTGAACATAGGCATCTGGGTTTCGTCCCTTTTCTTTCATAGCCTGACACTCTGGGAAATCCATTCCGCCCAAGCTGCATGCTGCCTCAACTAGGATTTTAGGAGCCTGTTTTGGAAGGGGACAGATGATATAATTTGCCTGACAAAACCCACTCTTATTTAGTCTTAATCCAGCCAGTGCTGTGAAATAGGTGCCTTAGAAGGGCTGCAGGGAGGGATCCATTCATCTAGCTTGTGTGGGTCCTGTTTTCCATAAGGAAGGTCCACTGAGCTTACTCTGAATTAACGCATCTACCCCTCCACCCTGTGCATGGGGAACCAGAAATTTGTTGCTTCTCCTTGTGCTACTCAGGACCAATTTGCTTAGCCATCTCATAGGATGGACATTTCATGGAGGGGGACTGGAAGTCCATCTTTCATATAATAGCTTAATAACAGGAGCACCAAGAGACTCTAGGTACTGCTCAGCCAGGGCAGAACCTGTGTGCCAAGGGAAGTGATGCGCCATGAGCTGGTCTGGGTGACAACTCGTTAGACCCAGGGCTGCTATTCAGTGATGTGTTTAAAAGTAGTGGGCCCATATGGGAGAAGAAGATGACAAGAGGAAGCCTGGCCTGGTGCTTTGGGCATCCATATAAAGATCTGAGGTGACATCCCCAAGGTGACCCTTGCTTCTTGTCTGATCTAAAATGCACACACTGGAGAACATAGCCTAGAACCCCACTTGTGTCTCAATTTGAGAATGGGCCTTAACTAATGCTCAAAAGATGCCCTTTTATTCCTTGTTTTTCTTCTGGAGCGTTTTCTTTGCATGGCATTTCAGCTTCAAGAGGGGGGCTGGAGAATGCTTCTCATCTGGGAAAGCATAGGAGCTGGTGATTGGGACACTTGTGTAGGAGGTGTGGGTTTAAATCTTCATCATGTTTACTAATAGGTAGACCGCCCATGAGTGCTCTCACTCTGAGACACTAAAGTACAAGTTGGGCCTGAGCACTGTTAATGGAGTTGTGCTCTGCCCTGACCTTCTGTAGCTCTGAAGGTTTCTGTGGAGGATGGAGCTGGATTTTGGGTGGCTGTTAGATGCAGAGTGGTGGTGAATGAAGTTAAATCCAGCTGGTGGCCAGTCAAGAGTGGTGTTCCTCAGGGCTCAGTTTTGGGTCCGGTCTTGTTTAACATCTTTATCAATGATCTGGATGAGGAGATCGAGTGCTCCCTCAGTCAGTTTGCAGAAGACATCAAGCTGGGTGGGAGTGACAATCTGCTCGAGGGTAGGAAGGCTCTGCAGAGGTATCTGGACAGACTGGATCGATGGGCCGAGGCCAACTGTTTGAGGTTCAACAAGGCCAAATGCCGGGTCCTGCACTTGGGTCACAACAACCCCACGCAACGCTACAGGCTTGGGGAGGAGTGGCTGGAAAGCTGCCTGGCGGAAAAAGACATTGGGGTGTTGGTTGACAGCTGGCTGAACATGAGCCAGCAGTGTGTCCAGGTGGCCAAGAAGGCCAATGGCATCCTGGCTTGGATCAGGAATAGTGTGGCCAGCAGGAGTAGGGTGGTGATCGTGCCCCTGTACTCGTCCCTCGTGAGGCTGCACCTGGAGTACTGTGTTCAGTTTTGGGCCCCTCACTACAAGAAGGACATTGAGGTGCTGGANCGTGTCCAGAGAAGGGCAGTGAGGCTGGTGAGAAGTCTAGAGAACAAGTNTTATGAAGAGTGGCTGAGGGAGCTGGGGCTGTTTAGTCTGGAGAAGAGGAGGCTGAGGGGAGACCTTATTGCTCTCTACAAGTACCTGAAACGAGGTTGTAGTGAGGTGGGTGTTGGTCTCTTCTCCCAAGTAACTAGCGATAGGATGAGAGGCAATGGCCTCAAGCTGCGTCAGGGGAGGTTTAGATTAGATATTAGGAAAAATTTCTTTCCTGAAGGAGTGGTCGGGCATTGGAACAGGCTGCCCAGGGAAGTGCTGGAGTCACCATCCCTGGAGGTGTTCAAAAGACATGTAGATGAGGCACTTCAGGACATGGTTTAGCAGGCATGGTGGTGTTGGGGTGACAGTTGGACTTCATAATTTTGGAGGTCTTTTCAAATGTAGGAATCTATGATTCTATGAAAATGCATTGAAGTTTTCTTTGGGAGGGTAAGGCTTGCTACCGTAGATTAAGAATTTTGAGCATGTCCAGTTAATTAAACTTCAGTCTGCAGAAGCCTTAAAGGTTATGTAGGAAAATAGTAGGAGACTGAGGAACTTACAGAGAACAGAGGGATCGGATCCCACCCTAGAGAAGTCTCCACACACATAAGACATTATTTGTGTATTTTATAGTGTGGCTGCCAGAATTTTGCCAGCAACAGCGTGCTGTGATCTACTTGCATGTGATTTTATTTCTTTCTTTTACCAGTTCAAATGGTATTGCCTGTTATTATTGCATGTATTGTAGAGTTTTAGGGTTTTTTTGGCAATTCAGCTATTTATCTGTGTGTGTGCTATTTCCATAGCTGTTTTAGGATGCTAGTAATGCATAATGTATCTCTTTATTCTGCTTTTTCTTTTTATTTTTTAAAAATAAACTTGCTGTCTTCAGTTTGTTTTACTCCAGTCTGTTAGTCCTGAGAACTGTTGAACTATGGAACTGCAGGGTCAGACTTTGGCACTGCTTACGATGATTTAAATAATAGTACTGATAAATTGCATTTGAAGTGATGTGTTACTTGTGCACCTGTATCAGTGTCAGTGAGAACGAAGTCTGGTCCGCAGAAGTTAGTTTGCTTTGATTAAAAGTGATTTATCTGTAGTGGCAGTCTCTTGTTTTGGAGCCTTTAAGATTATCAGTGAAATGGCAAGATGTAGGTTTTTTACATCCTGTCTGTTCAGAGTAACTGCTGGGGGCCTAAAAAACAGTCAGACTGGTAGTTCCTGTATACAGTAGCAGCAATGAATTTACCCAATATATTATCCTAATCCATTTTGACTGTTAGATCGGTTATCCTAATAGACAGCAATTTGGGCCTTTTACAAGATGTAATACAAACACGTATGTGAGCTTCACTATTATGATCTTATCAAAGTTGCATTGTGTTAACATTTTCGTGGGGTTTCCTTAGTATTCACACAGAACCCATTCATGCTTTGGCTGCTCCTCCTGCATTGTTTCCTTTGAACGATTCTAAGCGCCTTGAGAAATCTGCTTGGGGACTCTCCTTCCACAGACAACTGTCTGTCTGGGTCTTGAAAAAACAGCTCGCGCAACACATTGACAAAGTACGTAGAGTACCTGGATCACGGTATTAAAAAAGTAGAGGAGACAAGGCTATCTCTGCCATGGCATGCACTCTTGCATTCATTAACATTCATTAGCATTCATAAACTGTTTGGAGGAGGCAGAAGTGTATGCAGTTTTTAAGGTACTTCTTTTGCAAGCTTCCCATTGAAGTCAGAGACTACCATTCAAGCATGCAACAGTGGTTTTATCAAGCTTTATATGTCAGTCTGATTGAGATAGATAGATGGACAAATGGTCTGACACGTGGTGCCCCTGGTCAAGTAGGTTGAATTTGCAGCCAGGAGATGCATGATAAAATCTTGGGTTTGTTGAAGTCAGTGACCAAACTCCTGCTGAAATCAGTTGCTTGGATTTCAGCCCTTCTCCATCTGCCACTGATGCGATGTGTAACTGCATCTGCTGGTTGGTTGTAAGCTCTGTGAATTGTGCAAATAGCCATGATTGCACAAAACTCAGGTCATTTGAGGAAGATCTGTACAAGTTCGAGTTAGGCACCAGGTGAACAGAAACTTCATGGTGACTTTCACATAGCAAGAATAGTATTTGATTCGATCTGTGAGTATGATAAATTTGTCATTTATGTCAGTAAGTTTTGAACGGTCACTGCATGAGTAACAGGTGGGCTAGACTTGTACAGAGATACAGACAGAAGATTTTTATTGATGCTTTGTTTAATTATAAAGCAACTTGTATGTCACATAAACAGTATTGCTTCTTAAACGTAGACATTTTTTCTTGTTTAATCATTTCAATGGACTGTCTGAAAATTGGAATATGGACACCTCTGTACTTTAACCATCACCAAGTTTTTCGAAGACATACAAAGACATGGTTTTGAAAATGCCTGAATGATCCTGCTTTTCCATGTGTGTAACTTTCATTAAGGATATGCTCAGCTATGGTCATAGGTAGATACAAACAGAGGGTGTAATACTCACTGAGACAAATTCTTTTTAAGGCAAGTCTGTGTAAAGTAGTGGCTACATTGAAGTGAATTCAACAGCAAGACTCCATCTTGGTTAGAGTTAGGATTTTCTCTCCAAAAACTTGTAAATGGTGATAAATAAATTGGAAACCCTTTCTTAGATATGCTAACAAAAAGACACTGATTGTGGTTTTGAATAAGAGGAAGAATTTGCCCTTTAAATCTGCAGCATATCTGGAGGGAGAATGTTTTAGGCATCATACTTTTTGTTTAAACTAGATCAAAGTTCCTTAGGTAAAGGCAATATCCATTGCACAGGGAGCAACAAAGAAAATAATGTTATAGTGAAGTTCACACATGCACACAAAAATGTTTCAAAATTATACATTTAATAACAGTTTTGCTCCAAGCAGAAGCTGCTTCATCTCTTTCATTGCTCGTTTCAGGAAGTAGAAGGTCTCAGAGCCTCTGCAGGCAAATCAGGTGCCATTGGCTTCCAAGAAAGGGATTATTAATCCTAACCTTCCAAATAACTAAGAAAGCTATTTAAGGGAGAAGCTAGAGCCATCATGATCTTTTTGCTTAATTAGAAATCAGTGTGGTTTTCTTTGCATGATTAAACTTTAAAGTAGTTAATTAAATAATGTCCCAGAGCAAGCTTTGTGCATTGCAAAGCTCTATACACCCTTCTTTGCACTCCCAAAAGCCATTAGCCTCGGTGGGTAATAACTGGGAGACAGAACTTTATTTAGCGTCCTCATTTTTTGTTGACGTGTTAGTTTTCATAAAAGTTTTTGGTGGCCTTATCACAGAATCACAGAATGTTCGAGGTTGGAAGGGACCTCTGTGGGTCATCTAGTCCAACCCCCCTGCTGAAGCAGGGTCACCTACAGCAGGCTGCACAGGACTCGTCCAGGCGGGTCTTGAATATCTCCAGAGAGGGAGACTCCACAACCTCCCTGGGCAGCCTGTTCCTGTTCTTCCTTTGCACTTTTGCAATGTTAGAATTTTGGACACTTTGCACAAGTATAGAGGCAGGGGTGAACCGTAATTGCATCCATTTTCTGTTTGTTTGTCTTCTCCAGGACAATGTTTGAATATTTAGCTTGCCCACTCTCCTCATTCAGGGCTACATAAATGTCATGGATAGAAGCTTTGAAACAGTTCTCATTTTGGTAATTTGAGCATTATAAGGCAGCTGAAAAATTGAAAAAGGCATTTATTTAATTAAAAAGTGTCTTGACTGTATTTATTTGGAACCTATCCAACAAAATAAACATCTGGTCCAAGACTAAATATGAGAAACTTCAGGTAACTTTTGAGAAGGTCTTACAGCAAGGAATAGAAGATGGGCAAAAAAGAACGAACATAGAGCCCAAGTCTCTGTCAGACTTGGAGCAACAGGGAGTTGTCCCTCCTGGGTTCTTGGGCCAAATCTGACCTTGCCAGCTGTCAGCTCAGTTGTGTCCCATGCATTGATATTAGACTTTTCAGTGTAGGGTGAGAGAGTGCCTAAGTTATCCATCTCTTATTTTCTACGGCTGTGTGGGGTCAGTCATAGCCCCTCTGCCTCTTGCAGTCTAAGAAATTGAAAGAAAGAATATTTTTTCCTCTTTCAGAAACAAAAGCGGTGTGGAAAGCTCTTTTCCTTACAGCAGTTTTGCTCTGTATCTCAAGGCTCAGGGTAGTTGTCTTATGTGCCTGGGTTAGCTGTGGAAAGATACAGTTCAGGAGGTTGCGTCCTGTCTTCCTTTCTTCCAGTTTTCCTGGTCACATTCCTTTTTGGATCCTGTTGCTCAGCCAGATACCTGGGGATCTTCCAATAACTAGTTCATTATGGTTGTCTTGCTCAATTGGGGAGGGACTAGCCAGACCTCAGAGCCAAAAGCCAAATCAGCTTGAGGACGAGGGCAGAATCATGGGAAGTTTGAAGGCAGTTCAAAATCACTTCATTCCCTTCATATCCTGTCTTAAGCTGTACGTTTGATTTTGCACTTGCAGAGAGCGCAGCGAAGAATTGGACCCACAGCATACGATTTAAACTGCTGCTGACATCAAGCTTGGCCCAGGCAGTGCTAGCACCAGGGCTGAGTTTGGGTGGCAACACATCAGCACCATGAATGACTTACGAACAAACCAGAAATTTTTAAGGGCCGTTTTCATACTTGGCTCAAGTGAAAAGTAGAGAATATTATTTATGCAGATGGAAATGTCCATGCCCAGTGAGGTGCGGTGTTGTCTTTGCTGATCTCAGATATATTTGTATTTGAGCAGGGATTTTCTCCTTTGCACAGAGGTTCTCCTTCTAGTTGGTCTGTCAGTGAAGTCATAACCCCACAATTGGTATCATAGTCTGTAATCATGGAAAGTATTGCAGTCTCACAAATTCGTTTTTATAGCAGTCTCTGAACGATGGGAAAATGAGCTGAAAGAGAGGAAGTCACTGCTTAAACTCAAATATCTTCGGTAATTATCAGAAATAGAGAAAGTACTAAGACATAGTTCTGTAGGGCCAAATTGTTTCTTGGTGTAGTACTGCTGAAGGCACTTGAGTTATCCCAGGGAAGAACTTACCCCCTGCGTCTGGAATGACTTGATGGCAAACATGTGAAGAGGAAGTGAATTTATGCTGCAGTTTAATATGTTGGAAAGTTTGCCCTCATCTGAAAGTCTTTCTTTATCTCTGAATTTCCTGGCTTTTGTGGATTTATATTAGATCCTTAATGTTATTTCAATGTATTTTTTCTGGTGTTTGATGTCTTTTGGGTTGTTTTTACTGGGGAAATAATAGATACATATTTAATGAAAGTAAAAGCAATCTTCCTTTGAGGAGGTCACAAAGCTTTTACGAACACTGCATAGCTACCAAGTGCAAGGCGTCTCCTTATTTCAGGTCTGTGGTTGTTCCTTGTGTAGCTAAAGCATTCATTTCAAGCAGAAGATGCAAATATCTCATAAGGAATATTTTATAACCTATTTTCCAAAGTTAAATGTTACTGTCATTTTTAATTCTTTAGAAGAGAATTACCTCTCCAACTCTATATGCAGAGTGCTTGTAACCTCTTAAAATTGACGATCTGTGGTATAAATAGAACATCAATACATTATGCTTGTCGAAACCTTGAAAAAGAACTGTTTTTAAGGTGTGTGGAAAAATGGCATAAACAATTGCACGCTGTATCTGTGTGCATGTTGCTCACCCTTATTCTTTATCAGAATTCCCTATCCTAAGCCTGCTGGAAGGCGCAGGTTATGTACAAAGTCAGGTCATGGGGAGTGGAGGCTTTTTGAGGATGCAAGTGAATAGAGAGCGTCATTTGTGCACTAGTCAAATTGCTAACAGAACTCAGTTCTCCCTCACTTGCACAGGTCTGCTGAATCCGTGGCATTTCCCCAGTTACTTAGTGGTGTGAGGGGACATGGGGCAATGGCCACAAGTTTCAGCAAGGGAAATTCCCACAGAGGAAGGAAAAAAATCCCACAGTGGAAAGGGAAGAGCGTGGGACACACTCTGCAGAGAGGCACCTTCCAAACCAAATTTCCGTTGTTTTTATGCTATGTGTATCTGTGTACTTGAGCTCGTTGTATCTTAAATCTTTTAATGACTGAGAATGTCACCAGAGTGAGTAAGTTGATGATAAGGCCCAATTTTTTGCACAAATTCTTAGTTCGTCTGTTTGGAATACATCAGACTTAAGGCTTTTCCATTAGGTTTTTATGGAAGTATTTAGTAAGATATTAGACTTGGTCAACGTAAAGCCTTTCTGGTGCATAAAAGGAGAATAGCTGTGTGGTGGGTTCCTCCCCATCAGGCATGGGCCTGTCCTAAGCCTGTCAGCTTTGCTCTGTTTTACCTGGGAGAGGAGGGAGAAAAAGGATTGGAGAATGGCCAGAGCATGCTCGGGCAGCTCTTTTTGCCAAGCAGCTGGGTAAATCAATTTGTTGTGGAGCTAACTGGGTTTCCTGGTATTCTTCGTGATTTACAGTAGTGAAATGACAGGTGTTTGAGTCCTGACTACTTACGGGTTTTCTTTTGTGGCAGATCAAGCCTGGAACGAACAGTAGAGTTGCCCCAGCTTTACCTGAACTGTCCATCATGCTCAGCAGTAAGTGAAGGGAGGAGGACAGAGAGCCCCGATTCTGCAGGCTTGGTGGGAGCCAGATGGCATCCCAGCACTGTGTGCGCTCTTTGCTTCTAAGAGGAAGAGATTTTTCCCTATTATTAAGGATTTTTACCCCTTGTACAATGAATCTGCTGCTCTTTCTCTTAAATCGTGAAACAAAGGCGAAAGGCCATTTCATCTATTTTTCTTTTGTGTCACCTAGAAGAGCAGAGCTGGGGGACCAAAATCTATCCAAGCACCCTGTGCTTGTTCCTGTGACTTGGGAAGATGGGAGAAGTAGACAGCAAGGATCTGTGCTTGTAACAGGACCAACCGTGAAGATATTAGATACCTTACATTGTTCTTGTTCCTCTACTGCACTTGCTGTTCAGGGATCCGTGTCCATGCAGAGACAGGCTATACATCTACGTCATGCAGGGGAGGGGAAGCTAGTTGTTGCTTTGGGGGAGAGGGAACTGGCACCACCAGTTGGTGGTCCAGGAACCATCTGGGATGCAGTCAAGGCATGGTTGGCTCTGGGATCTCTGCTGGCCACAGCCCTCGATGCCTGTGGAGTGGAAGTGCTCCCACCTGCGTGGGCTGCACGTCCCATACCAGCCGTGGAGACCCACAGCCTTCGCCCTCTGCTCTGAGCTCGCCTGCTACAACTGACAGACTTGCCACCCAGCCACTTCAGATGGCTGCTGCCAGTCAGGGAGAAGAGAGGCTGCAGTGGTCAGGGAGCTGCTGGGAAGAGTCTTTGCTCGGAGACAGACCCCGTCAGGCAGCCGGTTCAGCCGTGGGCCGATGCCCGTGGTGCCATGGTGGCCCTGCAGCTGGCTACCCTCATCCTCGGCCCGTGGCTCGCTGCACCCCTGTCACCTGCCCAGGTGCAGGACTTCGCCAGTGTAGCATTACGGGTATCTCAGGGTGAAGATGCTTCAGCAGTGGTTGCTCTGATGGATGGCGCAGCAGGCAGGAGCCGCGAGGGGTGGGTTTTAGTTAGTTTGAGCTGAAGTCCATCAAGAAGCTTATTTTTACCACTATGCCAAATGCATTGTTTTTCAGGGGGAAAAAATATCCGTTTATTAGCCACAGAACAGTTGTTTTTTTCTCTGTTCAGAAGGGAAGAGAAGCACAGGGTTCACAGTAGTTTGGATGTAAGGTCCTGTATTCTAGAAGTATCTAATCAAGGTGGAATAAATATATTCATGGCCAGTAGACTTTTCTGAACATTGCTCCTAGACCAAAAGTCGTGAAGGAATTTCTTCTGTCCCTGGTCTGTGACAGTGCTATGTGAACATATGTCATAGATCAGGTTCGGGGGAAAGTTTTTGTTTTCTTTATTTATGTGGATAGTTGCAGGAAAACAGTCCCTTTTAAGAGTTCATTTGCTCAACCTGTTTATTCCCTACTTGCAGTTTTGCTAATACTTTTTTTTTTTTTTTATGACATCATAATGATTTCCACAGCAACTGACTGTGAGGCTACAAACAAAGGATTATGACTTCAGGTGCAGAATGAACAGACAAACTCGTAAGAAGTTTTCAGGCAAATGACCCTATTAAGAAAGAATGAGAGGGGAGGGGAAAAATCCCCAAACACTTGACGCGCTGTACCGACAGAGGTGATTCAAGCTGAACAGTTGTTAGGATTTCCTGTGAGGTTTTAGCATTGTTTGAAGGCAATAAAAATACATGAATCTGCAAGAAATTATTTTTTCACATCTCTGTTAGCAGATTTCAGTAGCAACTTCAGCATTTCTGTGTCTGTCAGAAAGAAGTTACCTCTTGACTTGTGTGTTGTTTCAAAACAAGACAAGCCCCCAGGGTACAGCCATTATTGAAAAAGACACTGTTGGTTCCTCAAGGACTTTGTTGCGAGTGTGATCCATGTGTAGCCGACAGCCATGATGAATTTCTTGCAAAAGCTTCCTCAGACTGGCAGCAGCAAACATTCCTGATGAACTTCATCGCACTCACTGTTGGAGTGACATGGTGAAGGGATTCTGCCAGGAATAATCTTAACCTTTGATGCCAGAAGTTCCCAAATCTTTTTGACGATGTTTCCTATTTCCAACTTCACTTTTGGGTTTATGGCTCTTCCTTTGCTTCTGCTGCTTAGTGGGGCTCATAAACCCCACTTGAAGGAGTCATGTCCTCAAGATTGAGGAATGTCTGCCTTCTGTCCTCACCAAGCAGATAGATTTTTAATTCCTCCCCCATACATTGGAGTCGTTAGTTTAAACAAGACAGGAGATGCAGGACTGAGACCATAACAACCAAGTAGTTTCTGCAGCTGTCCTTTTGTGTCTGTATCCGTGTAGTCCTTCATCCATGGAAGTCTGTCTGTGCCCGTGCTTTCGCCTCGGTTCAGACCTCTGTGCAGAGTTCATGGCCCCAGTTCGCTTCAGATGGGTAACTGCCACCCTGCAACTGCTTCCTCTCCCTGTGGCAGTGATCTTCTCCCCCTACCCCATCCCTGGGCGTCATTACCAAAAAGCACCTGGAAACAGGGTAGGAAGTCTGTGGAGACTTCGTTAAATGGGCAGCATATCCTGTGCGGAGCTTTCCTCTCTCCGTGCTTTTTCTTCAGGTTCTTCCCATATCAGACCTCAAGACAGGATTCCTAGTTGTGGATATGTCAATTAATAAAGGTGATGAGTTACGGTAGATCTTGCCTTATTTAACTGTATTTGTGTTCTTCAGGCATCTTTGTTTTGCTCTCATTTTCCTCTTCTGATAACGACAGGAGGGGTTTCTGTGTGGGCCAGTCGTTCTAACCCTACATGCTTTCCAAATTTCCTTTCCCCTTTAGTTTCCCACGGGCGCTATTTCTTAGTTTCTCAGAAATATTTCCCCTAGGATTTGTCTCATTTTTTTCCTCGCGTTTGAAAGTTTGGACAGGGACTCTCTGCTTCCTGGAGTTTTGCTAATTACATCCTCTGTGCCCAGCCATGGCCTGTTAATGGAGTCGTACACGCTGGGTTTCATACAGGAATGTTCTGTTCGCTGCTCTGGAGACAGCAGAAAGACTTCACACAACTGGTATTGGAGTAAGAACAACAAATAGGGCTTTTCCTGGGCAGCAGGACTGGCTGGGAGGGGTTGCCGACTTGGGGTTTATCTGTCCTGAGAAAATGGCCAGTGTGAGTTTGCTCTTCAGTGGGATGAGCTGAGAGGAGAGGAGGCAGAGCAGTTGTCCTGGGGAGTGGGATGTATTGTGCAGACCATTTTAATCAGATTTCTTGTGTAACCTTTACAACTGTTTGTTGAGGTGATACCTTTTCCTGTTTGAACGTTAGGCACTTTTAGCAACTGTGGCCCCAGTACAACTTCTTCAGGTGCTTGAAAATTAAGGTTGCATAAGGGGAAAGGTACTTGGCAGAAGAAGGTTTTAGGGTTGTTGGCAGTGGTACTGACATCTTTTCAGGGATGTGGATTATTTTCAGGCCCAGTGGGTAATATTTACCAAATGAGGGTAGGTGTCTGTTAGAGGTGATCAACCACTTTTCCTTGTTGACTGATAAGTGAAGGTGCGAGGTGATCAGCCATCCCTTGAGCCGCCTCTGTGGTCCGAATATAAAGCCACGCCATGCAGAAGTAAAAGGACTTGTGGTATGGTTCTTGTTTGATTCCTCTTCCCCCTGTTAGCCTGTTGCATTTTCCTTTTCTCACCCTGGGCCAGGTCTTCTAGCCTGCTGCAGGTTGCTGTAGGCACCTCTTCCCAGTTCTTTTTCACCGAAGGACACCTGATGGGAATGGGACACCATGGGAATGGTGCTCTTAGAAGTATTTACCCTAGCAGACACTGCTTTCCCTTGGCCTTGTAGATGAAAGAGCGAATCCTTTGGCGTTGTAAGGAAATGTGCAGATGTCAAGAGGTGCTGTCTGCTGAGGTTTTTGTGGGCTGGAAAGGACAAAGAGGGAAAAAAGAAAACCTGTTGCTTTATCAGGTACCTAGAAGATCTCTGGTTGTCAATGGATAAATGCAAACATACATGCTCTTCACATTGCTGGTCCGTGCACATACCCGAAGCACTCCGAAGTCCGGCTTGCAGTTGTTGCAAAGTCGTTCACCTTTCTATGTGCAGAGCCGCATTTTAGCTGTGATGTGGGTGGTTATTTTAGTCTCAGTTTCACAGTAACTGTACCTGGAATAATTACATGAGCAGCAATGCGAAACATCTTAACGCAGACGACAGTGATGAGTGGCGTAGGCTGGAATCCTCCGTACCCACACCTCTGCCGCAGCCACAGCCACGCTGCAAGCCGGGGCTTCCTGCAGCTGGGAGCGCTTAACTCACAGGCTCCGAGTAAGTATTTTCTGTTTCATTTTGAGCACCACAGCATCTCTGCTGAAAAAGAAACCGACTTCCCTGCAGCTTGTGGAGCTAGGGTTGGAGACAGACACGTTCACTAAGAGGTTTAAAGGTTAAAAAATCGAGATTAGTCTCATGTTTTGCATTTGATTTTTTTTTTCAGCCTTTCTTTAGCTGCTTCTCTGTCTTAAATGAGTATATTATTCCATTAGCCTTGATGAAGAGTACTTCCAGAGGCTAGTGGGAGTGCATTTTAGTGTTCGTTGGGTTAAATATTCTTCAGCTGTTACATATGTAAAAACTCTGTGGCTGATGAGTACATTATAGTGTATTTATGTAAGTTACAAAAATACTTAAGGGCCTGCGGTCATTTTATAACACCTGAATAATGTCGTCATCTGTTTGAAGGAGACTTCAGGAGGCTGTGAGTGGCTGTGGTGAGGCGTCGTGTAAGGATCAGTCAGATCAGATCAGAATGAGATGGTGAATGAGAACTAACGAAGAGATAACCTGTGTGTGAACTGGATGCCATCTGAGAAAGAACGGATCGACCAGTATGTGGCTAGTGAGGTCCTTAGAAGTGCCTGTATTTGAGCCATTCTTCTATATACATATACACACAGAAACACATACATATTTCTAAACCGAAAAAATTCCAAGGCAAAAAATCTTGTATTGTAAATAATAGAAAATACTAAGAGAATATAGAAATAGACAATTTTTAATGGTACTGAAAATTAAATTGAACAGAAATAGCAAATACTGGCTTGTATAGAAAATAATACTGCAGTTAAAATTTTTCAATCCTAATGTTTGTGAGCCTGAGAGATTCAAAGTTCAGGTTGTATTTGGAAAAAAACCCACGAACAACCCAAAGCCCCCACCATTTGCTATTTCCCAAAGCTTGGAAAATATACAAATGCTTACTTAAGGTCAATCAACTTTACCTCCTCCTGATATTCCTTTCCTCACAACCAGAATTTTAGTGACAACCTTTCCTGTAGAGACACTGCAGTAGTGACCCCTAATACTAAAACCATATTTTTTAAGAAGTTACCATTCATTACGTCTGGAGGACAAAATTTTAACCTCCCAGTGAAATCAGCTGGTTTCTTTTCTCTCTTTAATTCTGATTTTTACTTCATCCTTAGATAGCCTGGCTTTGAATCCTAAATGCGTACAATGCTGTTGTTTGAAAAGAGCTGGCCAGCCTTTCTAACTCCATTTCAACTGGTGGAGTCACTGTGGCGGCTCCTGTTTATGCCCAGCGGTGTGGGGAACGTGCTCAGGTCTGGAGACTGAGTTGTCCGTGGGTCACGGTCAACTCGCAGGTTGCAGGGAGGGCATTGCTGCTTTGTACCTAGGGGTAGCAAAGTTACTCCTCAAGTCATACACAACCCAACAGCATTTAGCAACAATTATTTCTATATCCTTAGTCACAAAAATACTGTGTCTCTAAACAGGGAATGGTGTGATACAATTCCTTAAATTAAGGAATAATGTATGTGGAATAAATAATATGGAGTGCTATGTACAGAATATACAAAATGTATGGAATACGCTAAGAGCAGTGTTTAATGGTTTGGCAAGCAATCTCACTCTCCGTGCATGCAGCTCAGGCTGCATTTAATGTGGCGTGTCCTGCATGTGGCATTCCGCTCCCTGTGACTTTTCCATTAAGTTTACTGACATGTGCGGTGGTTTTCTTGAGGTGCTTAGGAAAAGGAAGTTTTGCAGCAACTAATCTCTTTCAGGAAAATAATGATAATGTAGCACTTTACAAAATCAATATGAAAGGTAAATGTTTGGCAGGGTTAATGAGAAGAGTTAAGGTTAGGCAGATAATCAGAATTGAACAATCCTGTCTTTTACTTGGTGTGCATGCTTATGGTGCTAATTGCTGCCTCAGTTTTGATTTTAAAAATTGCAAGTTGATACGGTGCTTTAAAAGGCATCAAATTATCTTACCGAGCAAATGAGCAATGATACACTTTCAACAATACTTGTTAAAGAGTCATTTCCTAGTACCAGAAACCAAGGAAGTAATTTTAAATGAGTAACTTAACTAGTCGATTTAATAAGTCAGCTAATATACTCTTTAAAGGAATGGAAATAATTTAATATCAAACTAAAATATTTGATAAAGAGCCTATTGTACCTTCATCTCTCAGGCTCAACTCAAGTATTTAAAATCTGTGGAAGTGTTTTCTGTGACTTTAGTGTGGGTTAATCAGATTTTTATATAAAATATATAAATAAAATTTATTTATATAAATAATATATAAAATATATTTACAAATACATTAAACAGACTGGCTGATCCTTTACAGTACAGTTCTTACAGGAGATCATGCAGATAGATGGTAATTTTGACCTTTATTAACATTGCCTTCCATGGTGGTCAGTGGAGATCTGTGAATAGTAATAAGGTGTTGATGTAAAACTGTAGGTTTGCTATTACTACCAGAATGGCTCTTTAGGACTAGAATGCAGTTAGCAGAGCTAAGCAATAAAAGCTGTTTGTTCAGCTAAAGTCCAAAACTTTGATTTTAATAGGTTTGTCTCTTAGGCTGGGTTGCAAATGTTTTTGTGTTTAAATTGAAGACGGCAAGCTCTTTTACATGAAAACCGTTTCCTTTCACTCAGACTTCCAAGTGTTCTCTCGTCTGTTTGTAAGTGGCTGTTGTAGGTCAGACAGGAGAAGTATTGCTGAGTTATCTTAGCCTGTTGCCATTAAAATCGCCTCCTTCACATAGCGGTAACTGAATTTTATGGCTTTAAAAATTTTTCTTTTTATGTATTGAAAATCATCATAGCAGCTGTAATAGATGCACTGGTAGTAATGAGTCGTAAGATGAATGCAGAAAGCCCCCAATGGGTATGTGGCTGGTTTTCAGTGCTCCGTTTCATTGATTTTTGCTACTGTCTTCCCCAAGAAAGAATTTTGCACACGTTAAATGAGCAGGGCTGAAAATTCACTTACACAGGAAAGTCATTAATGATTGATTATAGTAGAAATAGATGTGGCTATACAATTTTAATTTGTTTCTTTAGCTATTTTTCTAAAAGAGGTAGAAAATAGTAGAAAAGTATGTTCTTTTTGAAGTGTCCTGTATAAAGCAGTAGCAAAGATACAACAGCCTATTAGGTGTACTAGGATTTGGGGTTTTTTTCCCGCCTTTTGCTGCTGTTGATATTTTTTTAACAGTAATGAAATTCATGATTCAACGATTTTTGCAGTTAAAGTTTCTTTTCTGTTGGGGGCTTGAGGGTCAATATGCAGAACAGTATCTGAAATGGTTATAGCTTTATGCTATAAAAGCCGTTAGCAGAGGTTCAGGACTTTCGGCACTTTTAATGTAAAGATGAAAACTAACAGATAAAGTGGATGTAATAGGAAAAACTCAACAAAGGAAAATGTAAATTCAGTATCAGGAATATTTCAAAAAAAGCGAAATGGATTAGGCCATGGAGCAGACTCCCCAGGGTCATACTGGAAACCCTGTTGCTTTGAGACACTTGAAGGAGAGCTACCAAACTGAAATGAAATTAAGCTGAGCTATGTCTGCTGACACACCGCTAGCTGAGCTGTGGTCAGCAGAGATGACAGTAAGTTCAGCTGCTTACTTTCCCCTCTGCCTTTTGCTGCTCTGTTGGAATCCAACCTGCTCATCTCAGATGCTCACCTAGGAGCATGCCAGGTTGCTGTGTTGATGCCCCAGTACAGTCGCTCCCACGCATTCTCGGTCTAAGAACATTTCTACAGCAGCGTTTCTCAAGGTCTGCCTGAGTCTCTCCCGCTGTTAGAGCTGTGCCTTCTCACAGATGTGAAGCCAGATGGCCTCTGCAGCCACTGATTGCCCTCACTCTTTCTCAGGTTCATGTTGTCCCAGAGGGCCAGTCCTGACAGCAGTACAATATTCTCATTCCCTCTTCGAGATGTATGCTGTGTGAAGGAAAACGGACATGCAAGGTGTCTTAAGATGCCCTCGCTTACAGAGACCTAGGCAAAATAATGAATGTCCACACATATTTCCCTGCCTCTGTTTCTGCGTAGGTTCATGGGGAAGGAGCAAAGTCCTGTGAGAAGTCTGTGATGTCTCTCCTGATGCTTTTGCTCTCCTGTGATCCATGGAGTCATTTTCTTCTTGGCAGTGAATTTCCATCTTCCTCGGCTAGTTCAGCAGCAAGACACGTTTCCCTCTTAGGAAAGCATGCATCTCTTTTCCTCCTAAAGCCTCCTGTTCACATGAGTACTGTTCCTGTCTGCCTTACCTTCTTATTTTTAAAAGCTTTTCCCAACACCTAGTTTCTTTGTTCTGCTTTTTCTTTAGACCCTGGGTTTCTACTCAGAAATTGGAAAAAGTCTGGCTGAGAAGAGGCAGAGTAAGACAGAGCATCTGACTGATTGTGGACAAGTCAGAAAAGCCCAGTGGGACTGTGCGTGTGCAGAAAGAAAAGGGGCAGACAAGAACATGCTCTTTCTCTCTTTCAGAGCAACAGACTGAAAGGACTGGTAAAGAAGGATTCATATCCTTTAGACAGTCAAAAACCTGAGGATAATGTAGGTAATCGGTGTCATACTTGGGACTGCAGCAGCATGATGACTCTTTGCTTTGTGTCTTTGATTAGGAGACGTAGCCCTTGCGTGTGAAGATGGGGTGATAAAACAGGACTGAGCAGCAGAGATTTAGTGTGAGGAAGAGGGAAAGAAAAAGTGCTGTGGTAGTGTAGAAGAGGCATCATAGAAAGAGAAAGAGAGAGTAGATGAAAAGGAAAGAGGAAACATACGGTAAGGACAAATGGAAAGAAAGATAGGCCGTAATCTACTGTACGACATAAAAGACAGGAAAAGCGGAGCAAAGCCGGAAAGGGTAAGAAAAAGCAAGAGATTACATTGCAATACAAAAAAATGTGGGCTAGATGAGGTGAAGAGTCTTTCATAGTCCAGACTTTTGTGGTTCTGTGACATTTAGGCAGCAGAATGAGGGAGGGGAGCTCAAAGAAGGGACAGAGAAAACAGGAATTTGAGTGCAATAAAGATGACAAAACTCCAGAGGAAACCTCAAAGTTTATGAATATAAACTCAGAGTTCTGAGTTTATACTTGCATATTTAAATGGAGAGTCAGTGAAGGTCTCCGCTGTTTAAGATGTTACTCATTTGGGAAGCTGTATCGAGCGGTCGTAAAGACAATGCTCACAGGCTGATCGGGAGCTCAGTGTGGTCAGCAGAACTGTCCCACTCTACACTGGCTTGTTTCCAGAGTCTCCAGACCACTCAGCCCGAAAGGCAAATGCAAAACTTTTGCCATTACAATTTGGCAAGTGTTTCTGAAGCAGAGGAAACAGTCATGAACATGTTTTGGCCACTGACCTGCTCTCTGACTAAAATGCTGGTGTAGGAGGAGAACTCTTATATAAGAGCAATGAGACAGAATATTTCTACTATTAGTGTCCATGGTTAAAAGGAAAAGGAAATAACACAGAACTGGTTCAAGCATCGTCACCCAGCAAGCTCTGCATGCTAGTATCACTGAAGGAGTATTTAGATGGCATTCCTATCTTAGGTACTCAACGCTGCAACATACTTCTGTCCCTTAATAATAGAAAGGCAGCTAACACTAAGAGTCCAGATACTATTTTCCAGTTTCTCTTTGTTTCCTTCCGTTTCAGTAGAGATGGGTTGATGCTCTATAATGGGTTTAACCCTAATGGGTACCAGATAACCAACAACTGTAAGCAAGTTTAGGTCTCTGTAACTAATCAGCAGTTGCTAAAACTCTGACATTCCTTGACCATATCTGGTGTGCTGTGAGTTTCCAGCTTCATTTGATCAGCAAGTTACTCTTCATAGTCTTTCTGGAAAGAGAACTGTATCTGTATTTTCACATCCAGTCTCTCCACCCACTCGTGCCATATGTTCCATTTTAAGTTCCAGGACAGGAAGTGTAGTCGAGATACCTTTCACTTTTACATCTAATGACAATTAAGTGCTTTACATTGAGTCAGATTTTCAGTTTCCCAGTTCCAGCATTCCATAGATGGGACTTTCAGTTAAAGAAGTGGGACTTAAAGTAGGCTTTGCCTCTCTACTCGAGTGTTGCTTTTGTAGTTTTCCTTCATTACTGTCCAAGGCAAAACCAGGCAAAATGTGTTTTGTCTGTTGTGGATTTTTGTTCCCATGGAAAGATTTCACAGACACAGTCTCACGTTTTCGGAGAATCTAGGGGTCTGTGTTACCGTGACCTTCTCTGACGCAAGGGTGCTAATCTCTAGGTGCAGAAGCCAGGTTGTAGGTGGGTGGAGTTAGAGGAGGGTTTGCACAATGTTTCTTTGCTGCAGCAAGCTGCAATAGCTCCACTGAGTTACTGCATTTTATACTAATTGAGGATCCCAACATGCTGCACTCGCTATTGAAAACCATTTTTATAAGTTGGAATAAATCATCAGAAAACCAGAAGAGCAGCAGCGCTGAGATTTACCAGGGTTGTGGTGGGTGCTGCCAGCAGGGTCACTAGTCAGCTCCCATAACCAAACCTCGTATTTTTAAGGAGTCTTGATGTCACTGCAAGGCTGTGTATAGCCCAAATACCCTCTAGAAGAATGACTACATCTGACTATGTATGTCTGTATATGACTATATATGTCTATCTTGCATGCTATTTGCCTTTTATTCTTTTAATCTACAGAAGATAAAGACCCGAGGGTGATAGACCAGAGCCTGTGATGCTACTGAAATTGCCAGAATTTGAAAGGGAGTAACTCAGACTAGCATCTGTACCAGACTCGTTGTATTCATACCTCGTGTGGTTAGAAGAAGGGGAGGCTTCACTTCTGTTACGCAGGTATAAATGCAAGTGACACTGTGCAGTGAAGTACAAATAGGCAAACAGATCTTAGATGCATTTGCCCAGCTATTTTTTAGGTTTGATAATCAGTCCATAATAATTAAGAAAAAGTTTGAAAAGGCCAAGCATAACCTAGTACTTGTCACCAAGTAACTTTTGCAGCTTCACTAAATGTAGCCAATATCTAACAGTTACGAACCTGGCCTTTGCCACTTCTGGCATGACACCTGTAGGTGTGTTTTAGTGCTGCTGGGGATGCTTTCATCTACAATTAATAACACATTTCTAGTCTGTTTTTGAAAAATGGCCTTTCTTTTTTTTGCCTTCAAATTTGCTTCAGGAAATAACTGTGGTTGCCATTTATGGTGCTTAGAACACTAACTACCTGATCACATCTACAAATTAGGCAATTAAACATCTAAGAACTAGAAAATGAACCTGTGAAATAATCCTCACAGGTATTTCTGGAAGCAAAATTTCAAACAAATAATTAATGAGGTCAAGCCCTTTCAATAACAGCAAAAAGCCCAGAGCCTCTAAGTTAGTTTTCTCACAAAAGAGTTATTGCCACAGTTTTTGTTAGGTGAACGATGATGCAAATTTTTGATTAATCTGGGAAAGCAATGACCTAAAGCAGTGATTAACAGTGCTGACAAAAGCAATGCAAGTGTAGAATATAAATATCTTAATGAAACTAAAAGTATTAACTAAAGGTGCTGGATAAATGGCCTCTGAAAATAGTATCCTGCATGCAAATAAAAATTTGATGGTAGCTGGAAGAATTGCAGGTTGGCCCACACTGCTCTACCAGCTTGCCTAAAGCTGTTGAAGGGTAAATGTAAATACAGACTCCAGAGTCTTTTCTCAGAAATCCTCAAAAATGTATACTTTAACTGAGGAGTAATATTCATGAGGAGCTGAAGCTGGTGCCACAGACTCATTTGATGTAAGCTAATCAACCGGTATTTAAAACCCAGCAATACTCAGTCACTTCGTTGTTGGGTCTGTACCTGAATGCACGATTCCAGAGCAAAGAGCATTTTATTGGTCCTTGGGAAAAGGAACCGTGAATTGTCCTATATAAAAATAGCATATATAAAACCATACATAGTCATAGTGGACAAAGATAGCTTACTGAAACATCATTGTTTTTCTGCTTCACTGTAATTTCTCCAAGTCATCTCTGAGTTCATAAGGAGGAACAACATAACACTGACGTTAAAAGGGAGAGTCAACAAGGTGAAGTGACTTTCAGCAGGAAGACTTCTTACAGACATCTTAAGTGTTCAAAGTATCAAAAGTACTTTAGAAGGATTAATAAAAGGCTGCCATCTTTAAGATGAGTGGAGAGAACAGTTTTAAATAAATAGTCTTCAAACAGTAGAAGCCATGTCCAGATCAAGGAAAAAGAAGAAGAACTTACAGCATGTTAAACGTGAAGCATTGGTGAAGCAGGCCTGAAAAGGCGCTGAGGAACAGTCTGTTAAAGGCTTGGAAGTACTCATAAAAACACTTTCAAACATGCTGGAAACAGGAGGTCTTTGAAGAGTCTGCAGAGGCGATGAATCTTGAGCAAGTGAAAGGAAAGTTCGAGTAAGGCAAGGCCACAGCAGTAGGGAGGTACAAAGTCTAGGCGCCTTAGAGGAGTTGTAAGAAGATTTCCACGCCAGAACCTTTCTTTACGGGAAGTGATTTTGGGGAGCTGTTGAATGTCGAAATGCAGGTGAAGGAGTTTTCAAACAGATCAATAAATTAGTAGCTCTGAGTTAGTTATTTCCAAATAGGAAGGAGAACTTGGAGTCGTGATGGGTACTTCCTGCAAAATGTCAGTTCCGTGACAGTAGTGGTCAAAA